>Ga0155282_1088_pt7 | contig 18509 bp, 20 predicted proteins | sample RifCSPhighO2_02_FD_106250 | JGI IMG/M metagenome (GOLD analysis project Ga0155282, IMG submission 106250) | Omnitrophica WOR_2 bacterium RIFCSPHIGHO2_02_FULL_68_15 | reverse complement strand
CAGCCCCCCAGCGCGGCGATCAGGAGCGCCCGACCGGTCACCGGATGCTACCGGTTGCGCTTCTTGTGCCGATTCCGTCGAAGCCGCTTCTTGCGCTTGTGCTTCGACATCTTCTTCCGACGCTTCTTGCGAAGGTTCGGCATGCGACTCCTTGATTAATAGATCAACTTATTGAGCGGGTACTCGATGAGCCCTTCCGCCCCGGCCTTCTTCAACTCCGGGATCAGGGACCGCACCGTCTTCTCGTCCAACACCGTCTCGACGGCGCACCACCCCGACTCGCTCAGTTCCGAGATCGTCGGCTTGCGGATGGCCGGCAGAAGCTCCAGCACGGTCTTCAGGTTGCGGCGGGCAACGTTCATCTTCATGCCCACCTTCGCCTCCGCGCTGATCGCCCCCTTGAGGAGGATCGCCACGCTCTCGAGCTTGCGCCGCTTCCACGGGTCGGCCCACGCCGTCTTGTTGGCAATGAGCTGTGTCGTGGAACTGCAGATGGTGTCCACAATCCGGAGCTTGTTGGCCCTCAGCGAGGCGCCGGTCTCCGTGAGCTCGACGATGGCGTCCACCAGGCCGGTCCCCACCTTCGCCTCGGTCGCGCCCCAGCTGAATTCCACATGGGCGTTGACCTTGTGCATCTTCAGGTAGCCCTTGGTCATGTTGACCAATTCGGTGGCGATCCGCTTCCCTTCGAGGTCCTTCGGCCGCTGGATGAGGGAGTCGTTGGGCACGGCCAGCACCCAGCGGACCGGGGTGAATCCCTGCTTGGCATAGGTCAGATCGGTCACCTTGACCACGTCGGACCCGTTTTCGAGGATCCAGTCATTGCCGGTGATGCCGCCGTCGAGTGCCCCGTCCTGCACGTAGCGGGGCATCTCCTGGGCCCTCAAGAGCATGATCTCCATCTCCTCGTCATCCACCGTGGGGAAATAGGACCGCTCGTTGACGTGGACCCGAAACCCGGCGCGGCCGAAGATATTCAGGGTCGCCGCCTGGAGCGAACCCTTCGGCAGGCCGATCTTCAGGCGCAGCGCGGAGGTGCGCAGGGGTTTGACGGCTCCGGAGACCGCAGGTTTCTTCTCGGTCTTCTTGGGGGACGCGGCGGGTTTCTTGTGCGCCGACTTCTTGGCCGGCGCTTTCTTCTTCGTCGCCTTCTTCTTCGCGCTCACAGGCATCTCCTTACTGATGAGGTCAGAGTATGAGCCGACACGGCTCTGTGTAACATCCGATGATCAAGATGGTTAAGCATAACAGATCGCGAGACCCCTGTCAAGGTGGCCAGGAAAATTCTCTATCTCATTGATATGTAATAGATTACAAACAATTTGACATTCCTCTTGCCTCCGGAGGCCCGGCACGGTATCCTAAGGGTCTTATGCTCAAAGTCATCCGAAAACGCCTCAAGCTGATCCTCTGGACGCTGGTCATCTCCTTCATCCTATGGGAAATCGGCGCCGTCCTGTCAAACCGCCAGAGCCCCAGCGTCTACGCGGGGACGCTGTACGGGCGGCCGGTCCCGGTGCAGGACTTCCAGGCCGCGCTGACCCAGGTCCGCCAGTATGCCCTGCTGACCTACGGCGACCGGGCCGCGCAGGCGCTCCCCCCGGAGGCCCTGGTGGAACAGGCCTGGGACCTGCTCCTCTTATCACGCGCCGCCCAGCGCGCCGGGGTCCGCGCCAACGACCGGGAGGTGGTCGAAGAGCTCGGCCGATGGCCGCTGTTTCAGCGCAACGGCCAATTTGATCTCCGCACGTACCGGCAGGTGGTGCAGTACGGGCTGGGGACCTCCCCGCGGGTGTTCGAAGAAGGCGTGCGTCGTCGGCTCGCCATCCAGCGATTGATGGACCGCGCCGTCGGGACGCCGACCGTCGGCGACGACGAACTGCGCGCCGCGTGGCGCGCCGAGCATGACGAAGCGCGCGTAGCGTACCTCCGGTTGGATCCCGCGGCCTTCACGACCGCCGCCGCGCCTGATGAGGCGGCGGTCCACGCCCATTACCAGTCGCACGCGGCGGACTTCTCCTCCGATCCCAAAGTCCAGATCCGCTACCTGGCCGTGGTCCCGGCCGCGTTCGAGCCCGACATCGTCATTGGGGAGGCCGATATTTTGGAGGAATACCTGCGCCAGGTCCTGCCGGAGATGCGCGGCAGTTGGCCGACCTCCGACCGCCGGGACGCCATCCGGAAACAGCTGGTCACGGCCAAGACCCGGGAACTGGCCGCGGACATCGCGTGGGAACTGCGGGACCGCGGGCGCCAGGCGCCCGACCTCGCCGCGCTGGGGGCCCTGCACCATCTGACGCCGCAGGAGCCGCCGCCGTTTACCGTCGTGGAGGAGATCGCCGGCGTCGCCTCCTCCCGCACGGTGGCGATGACCGCGTTCAATCTGCCCGCCGGGGAGCTGAGTCAAGTCGTCGAGACGCCGGAGGCCTATTACCTGCTGACCGTGGTCAAGAAAATCCCGAGCCGGCCGCTGACGCTGGAAGAGGCCGCGCCGCAGATCCGGCAGCAGCTTCAGGACGACACAGCCCGCCGGCTGGCGCAGGAGCGGGCGGAAAACCTGTTCGCCACGGCGCAGGAGCTGGCGCTGGCCAACACCAAGAACCCTCTGGCAGTCGTGGCCCGGTCGGCCGGCTTGTCGCTGACGACCACCGAGTTCGTGACCTCGTTGAGCCCGATGGGAGCGCTCGGGACGGCCGGCGCCCTGCTCGGCCCGGCGTTCACGCTCGAGCCGGGCCGCCTCCATGCGCCGTGGCAAACCGCGCACGGATGGGTGCTGGCGCAGTTGCTGGAGCGGCGGCCGCTGGACGAGGAGGCGTTCGCCAAGGCGGAGGACGGCCTGCGCGCCCAGCTCCTCGAGCGCAAGCGGACGGACGCCATGAGCCGCTGGATGCTGGCCCTGCGCGCCGAAGGCAAGCCGAGCCCCAACCCTCAGTACGCCGCCGGCCCTGGGGTCTGACCCCGTGGGGTCAGACCCCTTCGGCTCTTCGGGCCTGCTCATCCTCGCGTCGGCGTCGCCGCGGCGCCGGCAACTGCTCCGCGCATGGGGCATCCCGCACCGCGTCATCCCCAGCCGTCTCGTGGAACCGCCCCCGCGCCCCACCGATACTCCCGTCCGCTACGCCCGCCGCCTCGCTTTGGCCAAAGCCCTCGCGGTCGCTCACAGAGTGAGACGCCGAGGAGGACGGCCCCCGGGATGCGTGCTCAATCCCGTTGGCCGTCCTCCTCGGCGTCTCACGCCACCTGCAATCTGGGTGCTGGGAGCGGATACGATTGTCGTGGCGGGGCGTCGCATCCTCGGCAAACCGCGCGACGCCGCCCACGCCGAACAGATGCTGCGGCGGCTGTGCGGCACCACGCATCGGGTGATCACCGCCGTCGCACTGGTGTGCGCGATTGGACCCCGGGGAGGACGGCCCCCGGGATGCGTGCTCAATCCCGTTGGCCGCCCTCCCCGGGGTCCGGCTCTTCCGGTGGTTCCATATATCGCGCACGCAGTGAGCCGCGTCACGATGCGCCGGCTGACCGACGAGGCAATTCGCCGCTGCGCCCGTCGCCACCGGGACAAGGCCGGCAGCTACGCCGTGCAGGACGCGGACGACCCGGTCGTCACGAAGATCGAAGGGTCTTACACGAATGTGGTGGGCCTGCCGAAGGAGGTGGTGCTCCCCTTGCTCCGCCGCGCCGGTCAGGCCGGGACGGCGGCGCGCAGTCCGGCGTAGAGGGGGAACGCCTCGGTCAGCTCCTCGACCTCCGCCCGCACCGCGGTAAGCGCCTGCTCGTCGGTCAAATGCTGGAGCGTCCGGTCAATGAGCGCGGCGATCCGCCGCATCTCCGATTCCTTCATGCCGCGCGCGGTGACCGCCGGCGTGCCGAGGCGGATGCCGCTGGCGACCATCGGCGAGCGGGTGTCGAACGGGATGGCGTTCTTGTTGACGGTGATGCGGACGGTGTCGAGGGTGGTGGAGGCGTCGCGGCCGGTGACGTTGCGGGCGCCGACGTCCACGAGCATCAGGTGGTTATCGGTGCCGCCGGAGACGAGCCGCCAGCCGAGGCCGATGAGCGCCGCCGCCAGCGCCTGGGCATTCTTGACGACCTGCCGTTGGTACTGCGTGAACTCCGGCGCCAGCGCCTCCTTGAGCGCGACCGCCTTCCCCGCAATCACGTGCATCAACGGCCCCCCTTGGATGCCGGGGAACACCGTCGCGTCAATCTTCTTGGCGAACGCCGACTTGCAGAGGATCATCCCGCCGCGCGGGCCGCGCAGGGTTTTGTGAGTCGTCGTCGTGACGAACTCGGCGTACGGGACGGGGCTCGGGTGGATCCCGGCCGCCACCAGCCCGGCGAAGTGGGCCATGTCCACGAACAGCAGGGCGCCGACCTCATCGGCGATCGCCCGGAACTTCGCGAAGTCGAGCGCGCGCGGGTAGGCCGAATAGCCGGCCAGGAGCATCTTGGGCTTGTGCTCGCGGGCGAGGGCCGCCACCTCGTCGTAGTTGATCCGCTCGCTCGCCTGGTCCACGCCGTAGGGGACGATCTTGAACAACTGCCCGGAGAAATTCTTCGGGTGGCCGTGCGTCAGGTGGCCGCCGTGGGCCAGGTTCATCGCCAGCACCGTGTCGCCGGGGGTCAGCGCCGCCAGGTAGACCGCGAGGTTCGCCTGCGAGCCGGAATGCGGCTGGACGTTGACGTGCTCGGCGCCGAAGAGCTGTTTCGCCCGCTCGACGGCCAGCCGCTCAACGGTGTCCACATGCTCGCAGCCGCCGTACCAGCGGGCGCCGGGGTATCCCTCGGCGTACTTGTTCGTCAGGACCGACCCCTGCGCCTCCAGCACCGCCGGGCTCGTGAAGTTCTCGCTGGCGATCAGCTCCAAGTGGGTATGCTGCCGCCGCATCTCGTCACAGACGGCCTGGTAGATCTCCGCGTCCACGCGCTTCAATTCGCTCACGAGAGAAGTCTCCGTCGCTGAGCGCTCGCACGCTCCAGTTGGGTGATTTGCCGGATCCGGCGGGCGTGCCGCCCGCCTTCAAAGTCGGTCGCCAGCCAGGTCTCTAGGAGGCGCTCGGCCTTCGCCGGCGTCAGGCCGACCGCGCCGAGGACCAGGACGTTCGCGTCGTTGTGGCGGCGGGACTGCCGCGCGGACGCCAGCGTCTGGACGACGACCGCCCGCACCCCGGACACCTTGTTGGCGGCGATCGCCATCCCCGCCCCGCTCTTGCAGATGAGCAGGCCGCGGGCGGCGCGGCCGGCGGCCACCGCCTGCCCCACCGTCGCCGCGTATCGCGGGTAGTCGCACGGGGCCTCGCGATGGGTCCCGACGTCGCGGGCGCGCCAGCCGGCCTTGGCCAGCGCGCGGAGGAGCCGCTGTTTGAGCTGATAGCCGCCGTGGTCGGCGCCGACGGCGATCACCGGCGAGTGAGCCATTGCACCACCCGTTGAACCGCCTCTTTGATCGTCAGCAGGCATTGCTCGTAGACCTCCAGCGACCGACCGATCGGATCGGGCACGCCGGGGTTGTCCGGCGGCGCCGGCGCCTGAAACACCTTGAGGAGAAATGTCTTGCCCGCCATCTCGGGATGCCGCAGGAGGATCGTCTCCCGATGCGACTCATCCATCGCGAGGATCAGGTCGGCGCTCCGCAGAAGCGCGGGGGTCACCGGCTGCGAGAGGTGCAGGGAGACGTCCACCCCTTCCCGCTCCATCACCTCCACGGTCTCCGGGGTCGGCCCCATGCCGCCGGCCGTCCCGACGCCGGCCGACAACACCTGGACGCTCCGCCCGGTCGGCTTCAAGAGATGCTTCAACAGGCCTTCCGCCATCACGCTGCGGCAACTGTTCCCCGTGCAGACAAACAGGATCTTGTGCACGCGGCCGGGCGACAGCGCCGGCGTCCCGCTCACGGGGTCCATACCTGCTCGATCTCCTGGGCCAGCGCGCCGGCGCGGCGGATGACCGGCGGCGTCACGGTGCAGTCCACGACGGTGGACGGGGCGCCGACGGCGCACGGGCCGGCGTCTACGACGACCTCCACGAACTCGCCGAGCGCCGCCACGGCGGCTTCCGCCGTCGTCGGCGCCGGCTGGCCGCTCCGGTTGGCGCTGGAGGCGGCGACCGGCACGCCGGCCGCCGATAACAAGGCCTCCGCCACCGGATGCCGCGGCACGCGAATCCCAACGGTGCCGGCCGCCCCTCGACGAGGGAGAATCAGGGTCAGCGGACCCGGCCAAAACCGGCGGGCCAACTCGAGCGCCGCCGAAGACCATTCGACCGGCAGTTGGCGGGCCGCCTCGACCGTGGCCACATGCAGGGTGAGCAACTTCTCAACGGGCCGCGCCTTCGCCTCGTACAGCCGGGCGACCGCCGCCGCGTCGTCCGCGTGGACGCCGACGCCGTAGACGGTCTCCGTCGGGAAGATGACGAGCCCTCCGCGCCGCAGGCAGTCGGCCGCCTCGGCGATGACTGCTGGGTCCACCGCGCTCATCACCGCGCGGCCTGCCGGACCTTCCGATCCTTCTCCAAGACCCCCGCCCGCATCTGCTGTTTCCCCTGCTCCAGGCGACGGCTCAGCGCGGCATCCTTCAGCGCCAGGATCTGCAGGGCCAGGATCCCCGCGTTCCGAGCGCCCCACTTGCCGACGGAGACCGTGGCCACCGGCACTCCCGACGGCATTTGCAGGGTCGCCAGGAACGCATCGGTCCCCTGGAACACGGTCCCGGCCAGCGGCACGCCGATGACCGGCAAGATCGTGTGGGAGGCCAGGACGCCGGCCAGGTGGGCCGCCCCGCCGGCGCCGGCGATGATCACGCGGATCCCCCGCCCCTTGGCCTGTTTCGAATACCGGGCGGTTTCTTCCGGGGCCCGATGGGCGGAGAGCACCCGGACCTCATGCGGCACGCCGTACTCCTTCAGCACGGCCGCCGCCTCCTGCATGGCGGGAAGATCGGACTCGCTGCCCATCAGAATGCCGACGATCGGTTGTCCGGCCATCAGACGCTCCTTGAGGCTGACGGGGCGATCGCGCGCGCCCCGATGTCCCGACGACACTGCTTGCCTTCGAAGTGGATCTGGTCGGCCGCCGCATAGGCCCGGCCGATCGCCTCGGCGTAATCCCGGCCGAGCGCGACGACATTGAGCACCCGGCCGCCGGCGGTCACCCACCGCGCGCCGTCGCGGCGGGTCCCGGCGTGAAAGAGCTGGACGTCCGGCACCCGAGCGGCGGCGTCGAGTCCGGTGATGGCCTGCCCGGTCTCCGACTTCTCCGGGTATCCGCGCGCGGCCAGGACCACGCAGACGCACGGCCGCGGGTCCCACGCCAGCGAGAGGCCCTCCAGGCGCCCCTCGGCGGCCGCCACCAGCGCTTCGACGAGATCGCTCGTCAACCGCGGCAGGATCGCCTGGGTCTCTGGGTCGCCGAAGCGGACATTGTACTCCAACACCTGTGGCCCGTCTGCGGTCATCATGAGCCCGGCGTACAGCGCCCCGACGAATGGGGTGTTCGTCTCCGCCATGGCGCGGACCGTCGGCTCGAGGACCTGCCGGCGGATCGCCGCCAACCGCTCGGCGGTCACGACCGGCGCCGGCGAGTAGGTCCCCATCCCGCCGGTGTTGGGGCCTTCATCCCCATCCTTGAGCCGCTTATGGTCCTGCGCCGACTCCAGCGGGACGACCCGAGACCCATCGGCCAGCGCAATGAGGGACGCCTCCTCGCCGGCCAGCCGCTCCTCCAACACCACGCGCGCGCCGGCCTCGCCGAACTGCCGATCCACCATGATCCGGCGGACCGCGGCGATCGCCTCCTCAATGGTCGCCGGCACCACGACCCCCTTGCCGGCCGCCAACCCATCCGCCTTCACCACCCACGGCGACGACTGTTGTTCCAACCAGCGGACGGCCTGCGCGGCATCGTCGAACGCGCGGGCGCGGGCGGTCGGGATGCCGGCGCGCTCCATCAGCGCTTTCGCAAACGCCTTGCTCCCCTCCAACCGCGCGGCGGCGGCCGACGGGCCGAACACCCTGAGCTGCTGCATGCGGACGCGGTCGGCCACCCCGGCGACGAGCGGCCCTTCCGGCCCGATGACGGTCAGGTCCGGCCGCTCGCGCGCCGCAAGATCCACGAGCCGCTCAACGTCCGAGGCCGCAACATCCGGCAAGCACCGGGTTTTCGGCGCCTGCGCGATCCCGTCGCTGCCGGGGGCCACCACGATGTCGGTGACGTTGGAGCTATGGGCGAGCTTCCACGCCAGCGCGTGCTCGCGGCCCCCCGAACCAATCAAGAGAACTTTCAATCCCACAGGACCTCGCGATGGCCGCGCTCGATCGCGCCGATGCGCCAGGCCGCAACGCGCTGGCGGCGCAGGATCTGGAGGGTCTTCGCGGCGGACGACGGCGGGACCACCACGATCATCCCGATCCCCATATTGAAGGTGCGGAACATCTCGTCGTCTCGGAGGCCGCCGGCCTCCTGCACGCGCCGGATGATCGCCGGCACCGGCCAGCTGGCGCGCGTCAGGCGCGCGGCGGTCCCGGCCGGCAAGATGCGGCCCAGCTTCTCCTGGAACGCGCCGCCGGTGATATGAGCGATGCCGCGGACCGGCGCCTGCTTGAGAAGACTAAGGATGGGGGCCACGTAGATGCGGGTCGGCGTCAACAGCTCATCGGCCCAGCGCCGCTGCTGCGCGGGGCTGAGCACCCGCTGGACCAGCGCGTAGCCGTTGGCATGGAACCCGCTGGAGGCCAGGCCGATCACCGTGTCGCCGGGGCGGATCGCCGCGCCGGTAATCAACCGGCGCTTCGGCACGGCGCCGACGCAGAACCCGGCCAGGTCGAACTCGCCGCGGCGGTAGACGAGCGGCATCTCCGCCGTCTCGCCGCCGACTAGGGCGCAGCGCGCCTCGCAGCAGCCGCGGACGACGCCGCGCATCACCGCGACCAGCACCTCCGGCTCGATGCGCCCGGTCGCGATGTAGTCGAGGAAGAACCACGGCTCCGCCCCGGTGCAGACGACGTCGTTGACGTTCATCGCCACCAGATCCACGCCGAGCCCGTCGTACCGGCCGACGCGGCGGGCGAGCGCCAGCTTCGTCCCCACACCGTCGGTGGAGGACACCAAGAGCAGGCCCTCGGACGACGTCGGCTTCGCCCCGCGAAGGTCGAAGATGCCGCCGAACCCGCCGATCGTCCCGAGCTGGCCCGGCCGCCGGGTCAGCCGCACGAGCGGTTTGATTGCCTTGAGGAAATGGTCGGCGCGCGCCAGCGAGACGCCGGCCTGGGCGTAGCTCGCGGGACGCTTCCGCGTCACGTTTTCAGCTCTCCCGTCGTCTTCCGCTCGAGGATATATTTATCGGCCTCGCCGCCGAACGGCAGGGGATAGCGGCCCGTGTAGCAGGCCGTGCAGTAGTGCGTCTTGTCGCCGCTGACGGCGCCGAGCATCCCCTCGAGCGAGAGGTAGCCGAGCGAATCCACCTCGAGGAACCGGCGGGTCTCCTCGAGAGTGTGCGTGCAGGCGATCAGCTCCTTCTTCGTCGGGAAATCGATCCCGTAGAAACAGGGATGCCGAATCGGCGGGCAAGAGACCCGCATGTGGATCTCGGTCGCCCCCGCCTCGCGGATGGACTTCAGCCGCGCCCTGCAGGTGGTCCCGCGGACGATCGAGTCGTCCACAACGATGACGCGCTTGCCCTTGAGCACCTCGCGGACCGGGTTGAACTTCACCCGCACCCGGAAATCGCGGCTCTCCTGCAGCGGCTGGATGAAGGTGCGGCCGGCGTAGTGGTTGCGCGCCATGCCGATCTCCAGCGGGATTCCCGACTCGTGGGAGTAGCCCAGCGCGGCGGAGTTCCCGGAGTCCGGGATCGCCATCACGAGATCGGCGGCGACCGGGTGCTCCTTGGCCAACTGCCGGCCGAGCCGCTGGCGGACCATGTGGACCGACTCGCCGAAGACGGTGGAATCGGGCCGGGCGAAATAGACGTGCTCGAAGATGCAGGACGAGGGGACCTTCGGCGGGAACGGCTTCAGGGACCGGATCCCCCGCTTGTTGATGACGACCACCTCGCCGGGCTCCAACTCCCGCACGAACTCGGCGCCGATCAGATCAAGGGCGCAGGTCTCGGAGGCCAGGATGGTCGTGTCGCCGAGCCGCCCGAGACAGAGCGGCCGGAACCCGCTCGGGTCCCGCACGCCGATCAGCTCCTCCTCGTGGAGGATGACCAGCGAGAAGGCCCCGGCGATCCGCAGGAGGGAATCCACCAGCGCGTCCTCGAACCGCCGGAATGTCGGGCGGGCCATCAGGTGCAGGATCACCTCGCTGTCCACCGTCGTCTGGAAGATGGAGCCGTGCGCCTCCAGCTCGTCGCGCAGCAGCCAGGCGTTGATCAGGTTCCCGTTGTGGGCGATCGCCAGCGAGCCGCGCGAGTAGTCCACCTGCAGGGGCTGGGCGTTCTTGAGCTGGCTGGAGCCGGTCGTCGAGTAGCGGGTGTGGCCGATGGCCGAGGCGCCGCGCAGCTCCGCCATCGCCGCGGCGGTGAAGACATGCTCGACGAGCCCCATCCCCTTGAAACCGCGCAGGGTCTGCCCGTCGCTGACCACCATCCCGGCCGACTCCTCGCCGCGGTGCTGGAGGGCGTAGAGCCCCAGGTGCGTCAGGCGCGCCGCCTCCGGATGGTTGAAGACGCCGAATAACCCGCAGTGTTCCTTGAGTCCCTCGTCGCTCATCCGCGCCGCTCCACCCATCGCACGCCGTTGCTGAAGATTTGCAGCCCGTCCCCCTCGGTCTTTGCCTCGCCCCGCGTCCACCGCGGGTGCTGGACCGACGCCACGTGCCGCTCCGGGTGCGGCATCAATCCGAAGATCCGCCCGGTCGGGTCGCAAATGCCGGCGATGTTGCCGACCGACCCGTTCGGGTTCCACGGGTAGCCGGCCTCCCGCTCGTCCGCGTCGCAGTAATGGAAGACGATCTGCCCGAAGCCGACGAGCTGTTCGAGCACCGACGCGTCGCGCGGCACGAACTTCCCTTCCCCGTGCGCCACCGGCAGTTCGATCGCCTCGTCGAGCCCCTGCGTCCAGATGCAAACGTTGAACTCCGGCTTGAGGCGGACCCATCGGTCCTCGAAACGGCCGGAGTCGTTCCACGTCAGCGTCACCGTCTGCGGCGCGTCGGGCTGGCCCCCCGGCAGGAGCCCGGCCTTCACGAGGATCTGGAACCCGTTGCAGATGCCGATCACCAGCTTGTCCGCCTTGACGAACGCGGCCACCTGGTCGCGCAGGCGGTATTTCAGCTCATTGGCCGCCAGCCGGCCGGCCGCCACGTCGTCACCGTAGGTGAAGCCGCCGGGGAGCGCCAGGATCTGGTAGTCATCGAGCCGCGCCGTCCCCGCGATCAGCTCCGTCAATTGGACGGCGTCCGCCTGCGCCCCGGCCTGCTCGAAGGCGGCGCGCGTCTCCGCGTCGCAGTTCGTCCCAGGGGCCCGCAGGACCGCCGCCTTAACCACGGCCAACCTCAAATGGGGTCTGACCCCTTTGAGCCCTCAGGGGGTCAGACCCCTTCAGAAATACGCTTCTAACGGCTGCTGCCATGCCCGTTTCAGGTCCTTCAGTTGAGCGCATACGACCGGGCGGCCGGCGCGGCCCTGGACCGTCAACTGCGGCTCGGCCGTTGTCTCGCCGATGACCGCGTGCGGCACGCCGGCCAGCGCCTGCTCGAACGCTTGCTGCCGCTCCTTCGCCACCTCTACGATGAACCGCGAGGTGGATTCCGAGAACAAGCGTACGTCGTCCCGCTCGATCAACCCCGTGGTCGGGACGGCGGCGAGCCTCACGGTGGCCCCCACCCCGCCGGCGAACGCCATCTCCGCAACGGCGAGACCGAGCCCCCCTTCGGAGCAGTCGTGGCAGGCCGCGACCAAACCGGCCGCCGTCGCGCGGCTGAGGGCCTGGAAGGTGGCCAATGCCGATGTGGCGTCCACCGTCGGCACCTGCGTGCCGACCGCCCCGTGCAGGGCGTAGTAAGCCGAGCCGCCGAGCTCTGGTTTCGTCGCGCCGACCAGATACAGGAGATGGCCCGGGGCTTTCAGGTCCATCGAGACTGCCTTGGCGGCGTCGGGCATCACCCCGACCGCCGAGATGAGCAGCGTCCCTGGGATGGACAACGTCTCCGTCCCGACCCGATACTCATTGTGCAAGCTGTCTTTTCCGGAGATGAACGGGGTGCCGAACGCCATCGCCATGTCGTGGCAGGCCAGCGCGGCCCGCACCAGCGAGCCGAGCACCTCCGGCCGATGGGTGTCCCCCCAACAGAAGTTGTCGAGCAGGGCGACGCGGTCGAGCGAGCCGCCGACGGCGACGATCTGCCGTAGGGCTTCGTCAATGGCCGCCGCCGCCATCCAATACGGGTCGAGGTCGCCGTACCGCACGTTGATGCCGTTGGCGATGACGAGACCGCGCGGGGCGCGCAGGTCGGGCCGCACGATCGCCGCGTCGGAGGGGCCGTCGTGCTGGGCCCCGACGAGCGGCTTGAGCGCGCTGCCCCCCTGCACCTCGTGATCGTAGCGCCGGATGATCGGCTCCTTGCTGCAGCTGTCCCAGCGGGCCAGCAGGGCCAAGAGGTCATCGGTCAGGTCGGCCGCCGGCGTCAGCGACGGTTCGGTCAGCGCCGGCGGGACCCAGCGGGCCGGCCGCGGCACCCGCGGCACGCCGTCGTGCACGAACGCCATGTCGAGGTCCGCCACCTGCAGGCCGTGGAAGGAGAGCTGGAGCCGCTTCGTATCGGTGAAGGCGCCGATCGCCGTCGCCTCGACCTGATGCTTGCGGCACACGGCCAGCAGGCGCTCGAGCAGCGCCGGCGGCACCGCCAGCACCATCCGCTCCTGCGCCTCGGAGATCCAGATGTCGGTGTAGGACAGCCCCTCGTATTTGAGCGGCACGCGCTCGAGGTCCACGCGGACGCCGCCCTCGGCCCCCAGTTCCCCGACGGCGCTGGAGAGTCCCCCCGCTCCGCAGTCGGTGATCGCGGTGAACAGGTCCAGGTCGCGCGCCTCCAGCACCGCGTCGGCCAGCGTCTTCTCGGTGATCGGGTTGCCGATCTGCACGGCGGTCGCCGAGACCGTCTCGGACTCCTGCGTGAGCGCCGTCGAGGAGAAGGTCGCCCCGTGGATGCCGTCGCGGCCGGTCCGCCCGCCGAGGACCACCACGAGCGCCCCGGGCGCCACCGATTTGCCGACGGCGGACCTCGGCAGCACCCCGACCGTCCCGCAGAACACCAGCGGGTTGCCGGCGAACCGCTCGTCGAACAGGACGGCGCCGTTGACCGTCGGGATCCCCATCTTGTTGCCGTAGTCCCGCACGCCGGCGACCACCCCCTGCATGATGCGGCGAGGGTGGAGCACGCCGGCCGGCAGGGCATCAGCCGTCAGGTCGGGCGGCGCGAAACAGAACACGTCGGTGTTGGCGATGGGCTTGGCGCCCCGGCCGGTGCCCAGCACGTCGCGGATGACGCCGCCGACGCCGGTGTTGGCCCCGCCGAACGGCTCGATCGCCGAGGGATGGTTGTGCGTCTCCACCTTGACGCAGGCGCACCACTCGTCGTCGAGGGCGATGACCCCGGCGTTGTCCTCGAACACCGAGACGCACCACGGTTTCGCCAGCGACTCGGTCGCCCGGACAATCGTCTGCTTCAGGAGGTTGTCAATCACCCGCTTACGACCGGTTTCGCCGGTGTAAACGATCTGCCCGCGGAGGGTCTTGTGCTTGCAGTGCTCCGACCAGGTCTGCGCGAGCGTCTCCAGCTCAACATCCGTTGGGTCGCGGTCGAGCCCGCGGAAATGGGTCTGGATCGCCCGCATCTCTTCGAGTGTCAGGGAAAGCTGCCCTTGGGCGCTGAGCTGCTGCAATCGCGTGTCGTTGGCGGCGCGCAGCGGCACCACTTGCACTGTCGGCTGAGCGCTGGGACGGCTGCCCCCGGGATGCAGGCTCAATCCCGTTGGCAGCCGTCCCAAGCCCTCAGCCGTCACCACCTGCTCAATCACCGGGTTCATCAACAGTTCGTGGGCGATCGTCTCCCGCTGGGCGTCGGAGACACCGGAGAGAACATAGGCCTTCGCCGTCCGCACGGCTTTCACGCCGACGATCCCGAGGTCGCGGACCCCCTTGAGGACGGAGGCGGCGCATGGGTCCATCACGCCGGGGCGGTGGATGATCTCGACGGCGCCGGGCGCGCTCGGCGGCGGCTCGTCGGGGACCGGCGCGGGTGAGGCCTCCTGCGTGATCGGGTCGGCCAACAACTCCTGCCCGATCCGCCCCGCCTCCTCGGCGGTCAGCGTCCCGGCGAGATAGTAGACCTGCTGGATGGTGACGCCGACCCCGGGCATCTCCAGGTCGGCGCGGATTTGGGCTTCCAGGCCGCGGGCCGCGGCGTCGGCCATGCCGGGTTTGTAGGCGACGGCGATCCGCCACGCCGTCAAGGAACTCACAACCCCAACCGCCGGAACACCCGCTGGACGTGCTGGGCGTGGCGCCCGAGATTGAAACACCGGTCGAGCTCTTGGGCGTTCAGCCGTTTGCGGATCTCCGGGTCGGCCGCCAGGAGCTCGCGGAATTCGCCGCGGATGGCCCAGGCCCGCATGGCGTGGCGCTGGACCAGTGTGTAGGCCTCGGGCCGGGTCAGCCCTTTGGCCATCAGCGCCAGGAGGACCGACTCGGAGAAAATGAGGCCTTTGGTCAGCCGCAGGTTCTCCTGCATCCGCTCCGGGTACACCTTGAGCCCCCGGATGATCCGCGTCATCTCCACCAGCATGAAGTCGAGCGCGCAGGTGGCGTCCGGCAGGAGCACCCGTTCCGCCGAAGAGTGGGAAATGTCCCGCTCGTGCCAGAGGGCGACGTTCTCGAGCGCCGTCGTCGCGTAGCCGCGCAGGAGGCGCGCCAGCCCGGTGACCCGCTCGCACGAGACCGGGTTGCGCTTGTGCGGCATCGCCGACGAGCCGGTCTGCCCTTCCTCGAACGGCTCCTCCGCCTCCAGCACCTCGGTCCGCTGGAGGTGGCGGATCTCCGTCGCCAGCCGCTCCAGCATCGCGCCGGTGATGGCCAGCCGGCTGACGAACGCGGCGTAGCCGTCGCGCGGCACGACTTGCGTCGAGATGGGGGCTGGGGTCAGCTTCAGCTTCCGGCAGACATGCTCTTCGACGGCCGGCGGCAGATGGGCGTACGTCCCGACCGCCCCGGAGATCTTCCCGACGGCGACCCGGGTCCGCGCGTCCTCCAACAGTGTTCGCGCGCGGGTCATCTCGGCGTAGGCCAGCGCCAGCTTGAGGCCGAAGGTGGTCGGCTCGGCGTGGACGCCGTGCGTCCGGCCGATGCAGAGAGCGAACTGGTAGGTGGTGGCCTGCCGGCGCAGGGCCGCCAGCAAGCGGTCGAGGTCGGCCAACAGCACGTCGCTGGCGTCGGCCAGCTGGGTCGCCGCGGCGGTGTCGAGCACGTCGCTGGAGGTCAGGCCGAGGTGGAGGAAGCGGGCGTCGGCGCCGAGCGATTCCGCGATGGTATTGAGGAAGGCGACGACGTCGTGCTTGGTGACGGCTTCAAGCTGGTTGACGCGGGCGGCGCTGATCCCCTTGGCGCGGACCGCGCGGCGGATGCGCCGATAGGCGGTCGTGGGGATCTTGCCGAGCTTCACCAGGGCTTCACATGTGAGGAGTTCCACCTCCAGCATGCGCCGGAAGCGTGAGTCCTCCGTCCAGATCCGCCCCATGGCGGGAAGGGTGTAGCGGCTGATCATCGTCGGGGAGCCCAGGAGAGTCCATTGTACCGGATTCCGACGGCCCCGTCAATCCGCCGGGAAACGTTTACGGATACTTCGGCGGGCGGCGGCGGGGCTTCACGAGCAGGCCGGACGGGGAGGCGTAGATGGTGAACTGCTTGGTGGGGTCGGCCGGCATGAAGACGGCGCCCCCGTAGACCGCCTCGACCCCCGGCAGCCACGGCTGGAGGGCGTAGAGCAAGCGCCAGAACCCGTCGGTCCCGCCGTTGACGTCGTAGACAAGGTGGCGGCCGACCTGCGCGCGGGCGGCGTCGTCGTACCGGCCTTCCAACCGCGTGATCTTGTACCAGGTCCTGGCGCCGACCCACTGCGCCCACCCGTGCCAGATCAGCAGGTTCCCGCTCACGCTCCAGGCATCGCCGTACAGCTGGAACACCTGGGCCGGTCCCGGGCGGCCCTTCGCCAACGGCCGGTAGACGAGCCGGTACTCATCGGGGCGCGTGGGCGACGGCCAACACTCGACCAGCGCCACCGGCTCCCGGCGCGTCAACTGCTCGTAGGTCCGCAGGGCCCCGAACAACCCCAGGCAGGCCAGCCCGACCGCGCCGTAGACGACGGCCAGCGCCGCCCACAGCAGGCGGACGCGCCAGGAGTGGGCGCGGCGCACGCCCCAGCCGCAGAGGATCGCCAGACCGCAGAACGCGAGGGCCATGAGGAGCGCGATCATGCTAGACACCCCCTCCCAGGTAGGCGTGCTGGATGGCCGGGTCGGCCAGCAGCTGGGCCGTCGGCCCCTCGAGGACGATCCGGCCGGCCGCCAGCACGTAGGCGCGGCGGGCGATCCGCAGGGCCTGGTAGGCGTTCTGCTCGACGAGGAGGATCGGCAGGCCGTCGGCGCTGATCTGCCGGATGATCGCAAACAGGTGGGCGACCGCTTTCGGCGCCAACCCCAGCGACGGCTCATCGAGGAGGAGCAGGCGCGGCTTGGCTATCAGGCCGCGGCCGAGGGCCAGCATCTGCTGTTCCCCGCCGGAGAGGGTCCCCGCCAATTGGCGGCGGCGCTCGCGCAACACCGGGAAGAGCGTCCAAACGCGCACCAGCATCTGGGCCTGCTCGGCGGCGGGGAACCGCCAGCCGCCGAGCCGGAGATTCTCCTCCACGGTCATCCGCGGGAACACCCGCCGCCCCTCCGGAATCTGCACGAGGCCGGCCGCGACGATCCGCTCCGGCGGCCAGGTGGAGATCGGATGCGCGTCCCAGTGGATCGTCCCAGCGGCGGCCGGCACCAGGCCGGAGATCGCCATCAAGGTCGTGGTCTTCCCCGCCCCGTTGGCGCCGAGCAGGGCCACGATTTCGCCCGGGCCGACCGTCAGCGAGACGGCCTTCAATACCTCGCTCGGCCCATACCGCACGGACAGATCATGAAGCGTCAGCATGCGACGGCCGGCGATCCTAAGTAGGCCTCAATCACCGTCGGGTCCTGTTGGATCGCGGCCGGTACCCCTTCGGCGATCTTCTCGCCGTCGTCCAGGACCACCACCCAATCGGAGATCGGCATCACCACTTCCATGTCATGCTCGATCAGCAACAGCGTGACCCCCTGCTCGGTCAATTGCCGCAGCGATCCCAACAGTTCACGTTTTTCGCCGGCGGTCAACCCTGCCGCCGGCTCGTCGAGCAATAGGAGCTGCGGCTCCGACGCCAGCGCGCGGGCCAGCTCCAGCCGGCGCTGGAGGCCGTACGGGAGCGTCCCCGCGGGCCGGTCGGCCCGGTCGTCGAGTCCCGCCCACCGCAACAGCTGGTGCGCCCGCTCGGAGGCCCAGCGCTCCTCCCGGGTCGCCGCGCGCGGCCGCAGGGCATCGAGCAGGGTCGCCTGGGTCCGCCCGTAGGTGCCGACGAGGACGTTCTCCAGCACCGTCATGGCGGCGAACAACCGGATGTTCTGGAACGTCCGGCTGACGCCGCACTGCGCCACCTGGTGCGGCGCCAGCCCGACGAGCTCCTGCACCGGATCGGTCCCAAATTGGATGCGGCCTTGCTGCGGCGGGACCACCCCGGTGATGCAGTTGAACACCGTGGTCTTCCCCGCCCCGTTGGGCCCGATGATGCTGGTGATCCGCCCCCGCTCAACGGTGAAATCCACGTCCTTGAGGGCGCGGATCCCTCCGAAGGTGCGCGTCAGGCCGTCAACGTGCAGGAGCGCCACGCGCCAGCTCTCCTCGGATTTGCGGGGTGCCGAGCAATCCCTGCGGCCGGACCCGCATGATGACCAGCAGGGTCGCGCCGAACAACAGCATGCGGTAGGCCGCGAACTCCCGCAGGAGCTCCGGCAGGACGGTCAACACCACCGCCCCGACGACCGCCCCGAGCGGATTGCCGAGGCCGCCTAGGATGACCATCGCCAACACCGTGACGGAGACGATGAAATCGAAGCTATCCGGCGTGATCGCCCCCTGCTTGGCGGCGAAGACGCAGCCGGCCAACCCAGCGACGGCCGCCCCGCAGCCGTGGGCCAGGAGCTTCAGCCGGAGCGTGTCAATCCCCATGCACTGCGCCGCCAGCTCGTCCTCGCGGATCGCCGCCCAGGCCCGGCCGATCCGGGACCCCATCAGCCGCTGAGAAACCCAGATCACGAGCCCGACGAGGATCAGCGTCAGCCAATAGTAGGGGGCGGTCGCCACGCCGAAGTCGTAGCGGCCGAGCGCGGGGTTGGCGATCCCCATGAGCCCGTTGGGGCCGCCGGTCCACGGCTCGAGGTTGGTCACGA
>Ga0155282_1062_pt1 | contig 19267 bp, 27 predicted proteins | sample RifCSPhighO2_02_FD_106250 | JGI IMG/M metagenome (GOLD analysis project Ga0155282, IMG submission 106250) | Omnitrophica WOR_2 bacterium RIFCSPHIGHO2_02_FULL_68_15 | reverse complement strand
GCGGCCTCATCGCCCGACGGGTCCGGCAGGATCGGCGCCTCGAAGGCCATCTGGAACCGGTCGCCCGGTTCCCGCGTCAGGAACGTCGGGACCATCGCCGCCCCTGTCCGGAGACTGAAGAGCGCCGGACCCTTTGGGATGCTGACCTCCCGGCCGAGGAACGGCAGGGGGAGGCCGTTGTTGAAGAAATCTCGGTCGGCCAGGACGCCGACGATCTCGTTGCGGCGCAGGACCGTGAACACCTGCCGCAGGGCCATCCCGACGAGGATCGGGTGGACGCCCACGCGCGTCCGCTGGCGGGTGAACAGCGCATCCACCTGGGGATCCTGATGCTGGAGGACGATGGTGTTCACGGGGTAGCCGAGCACCGCCGCGACGGCCGCCCCCAGCTCGTAGTTGCCGATGTGGGCGCTGACGATGAGGGTGCCTCGCCCGCGCCGCCGGGCCGCGTCCAGGTGCTCCTGCCCCACGACGGTGACGTGCCGGCGGAGGAACTCGCCATCCACCTCCTCCAACCGCAGGAAATCTACCAGGTATTTGGCGAAGTTGCGGAACACGGCGCGGGCGATCGCCGGCTGCCGGGGGTCGTGCGGGCCGAGCAGGACGTCGAGGTTCCGTCCAACCGCCTCCCGGTCGGCGCGTGAGAGGGCGTAGTGGCCGAGGGCCAATCCGGAAGCCACCTGGTAAGCGGCCGGCCGCGGCAGGTGGGTGGCCACCCACGACCCCGCTTGGTACCAATGGTAGGCCGACATCAGGCGTGCCGGAGGAGGACTTGGGCGATGTCGAGCGCCGAGCGGGGGCGGCCGAGGGCGCCGGCGGCCTGCCGCAGGGCGGTCAGGCGGTCGGGGCGCTCCAAGAGGTCGTCCACGAGGCGGGGGACGAGCTCCCACCGCTGGGCGCGGACCGCCGCCTGGCGGCCCAACAGGAACTCGGTGTTGTTCACCTCCTGCCCCGGGATCGGGTCCACGATGATGATCGGAAGCCGCTTGGCCAGCGCCTCGGCCGCGGTCAGCCCGCCCGGCTTGGTCACGATGAGCGTGGCGAAGCTCATCAGCTCGTGGACGAACGGGACGTGGCCGAGCACGACGACGCGGCGCCGAAACTGGGGCAGGATGGCGGTGAGCCGCCGCTTGAGCGCCGCGTTCATGCCGGTGAGGATCACGAGCTGCAGCCGCTGAGGCAGGGCGTCGAGCGCGCGGGCCACCTGTTCGATGGGCCCGAGCCCCTGCCCGCCCCCCATCAGCAGGACGGTCGGCTGCTGCGGGTCGAGCCCCAACGACAGGCACCGCGCCGCGCCGTCCTGGGGATCGGCGAACACCGGGTCAATGGGGATGCCGCTCTGTTGGATCCGCTTCTCCGGCACCCCGTGCTCGATCAACCGGGCCCGCGCCGCGTCCGAGCCGACGAAATAGGTGTCCACGCCGTCCTGCAGCCAGAATTGATGCGGGATGAAATCGGTCAGGACGGCGTAGAGCGGCGTGCGCAGGCCGGTGGCCCGCTTGTAGGCGGCCACGACCCCGCACGGGAACGCCTGGGTGCAGGCGATGACGGTGGGGCGGAACTCCTCCAGCAGGCGCCGCAGTGTGGGGGCGTTGTGGCGATGAATCCATCGCTGGAGGCCCCGGCCCCGATGGGCGACGCTGGGATTATCGTAGAGATACTCCCAGACCTCCGGCGTGTTGCGAATGACCGTCATATAGATGCGGTCCACGAACCGGGAGAGGAACGGGTTGAACGCTTGGAACGCGTCCACCGTGCGAACGGGGGCGCGGGGCTCGAGCCGGCGGAGGGCCTGGACGATGGCGTGGCTGGCGCGATAATGCCCGGAGTGGGCCGTGATGTAGAGCAGGAGGACGCGGGCCGGCATGGGCGCCGTGTCTTAGGTGGCGGCCAACACCTTGCCGAGCCGCTGGGCCGCCTGCCGCAGGCGGTCTTCCGGCTGGACGAGCGAGAACCGCACGCAGCCGTTGCCCAGATCGCCGAACCCGATGCCGGGGGCGACCACCACGCCGGCCTGCTCCACGAGCCGCGAGGCGAAGTCGAGCGAGGACAGGGCGCGGAACCGGTCCGGGATCTTGGCCCACACGTAGAAGGTCCCCTTCGGGCTGGGGACCGGCCACCCGGCCTGGCGCATGTGCTCCACGAACACGTCGCGGCGCTTCCGATAGATCTCCACGGTGTGGTGAACGCAGTCCTGGGGCCCGATCAACGCCTGGATGGCGGCCAGTTGGACGGCGCGGAAGTTGCCGAAATCAATGTACGACTTCGTCTTCTCCAGCACCCGCAGGACGTTCGGGTGGCCGACGGCGAACCCGACACGCCAGCCGGCCATGTTGTAGCTCTTGGAGACGGTGTGGAACTCGATGCCGTACATGTCCCGCACGCCGTTGGCCTGGAGCAAGCTGGGGGCCTTGTACCCGTCGAACACGAGGTCCGAGTAGGCGAGGTCGGAGCAGACGATAAGCGACCGGCCCTTCGCCCAGGCCACGAGCCGCTCGTAAAAGCCCAGGTCCACGCAGGCGCTGGTCGGGTTGTGCGGGTAGCTGACGAAGAGGATCTTGGCCCGCGACAGCACCGACTCCGGGATGGCCGCCAGGTCCAGCACGTAGCCGGCCTCGGCCGAGAGCGGGACGGTGTGCACGGTGCCGCCGGCCATGATGACGCTGTCGCCGTGGGGCGGATAGGCAGGGCTGGGGACGATGGCCACGTCGTCGGGGTTCATGAACGCCAGGGAGAGATGGGCGATACCCTCCTTCGAGCCGATCAGCGGCAACACCTCGGTGAGCGGGTCAATCGTCACGCCGAACCGCCCCTGGTACCACTGGGCCACCGCCCGCTTGAACGCCTGCTCGACGTCGCCGTTGGGCCGGGAGTAGCGCTGGTTCTCGACCTTGGCCGCCTGCCGGCAGAGCTCCTCGACGGCGTGCGGGGGGCTGGGGAGGTCGGGGTTCCCCATCCCGAGGTCAATGACGTCCTGGCCCTGCGCAACCGCCTTGGCCTTCAGCTCATCCATGATGGTGAAGAGGTAGCGCGGCAGGCGCTTGATGCGGTCGGCTTCGTGGAGCACGGGCTGCGTGACGGTCATCGGGTTACGGCATCCTTGGGTGCCATCGCTTCATACGCGTTGTAGGAACTGCGAATATACGGGCCGCTGGCGACGTGGGAGAACCCCAGCGCCAGTCCCCATCGGCGGTACTCGGCGAACCGCTCCGGCGGCACAAACTCCGCCACCGGGTGCTGGCGGGGGGTCGGCTGAAGGTACTGGCCGATCGTCAAGAGCTCACAGCCGGCGCGCCGAAGATCTTCCATCACGGCCCGCACTTCCTCTGGCCGCTCGCCGAGACCCACCATAATACCACTCTTTGTGCGGATGTGCGACGCGGCCTGGCGGCGCAGGGCGGCCAGCACCGCCAGTGAGCGGTCGTAGGCGGCCTGGGGGCGCACGCTCGGGGTCAACCGCCGCACCGTCTCGAGGTTGTGCGCGACGACGTCGGGCGAGGCCTCGAGCACCCGGCTGAGGAGCTCCTCGCGCGCGTGGAAATCGGGGATGAGGACTTCGACGCCGGTGGCGGGGGTCCGGGTCTTGACGGCGCGGATGGCGTCGGCGAACTGCCCCGCCCCCTCATCGGGGAGATCGTCGCGGGCGGGGGCGGTCAGGACGACGTACTGGAGCCCCAAGCGGGCGATGCCCTCAGCCAATCGGGCCGGTTCTTGGGGGTCGGGGGCAACCGGCTTGGCGGTCGTGACGGCGCAGAACCCGCAGTGCCGGGTGCAGGCCGGCCCAAGGATCATGAAGCTGACGTTGCGGTGGGACCAGCACTCGCCGAGGTTGGGGCAACGGCCTTCTTCACAGATGGTGGAGAGCCGGAGGTCGCGGATGGTGCGCTTGGTGGCGTCCCAATGGCCGCTGACCGCCAGCGACCGCTTGAGCCACACCGGGAACCTCGTCTCGGTCCGCCCCGCCTCAACCAACATCCTGCTCTCGCTTCAGAGATGGGACGCGCGGGGACGGACTCAAATGCCCCAGCGGGACATTTGGTCCTACCTCTCGGCCTCGCTCGTCCCTCGCTGCGCTCGGGACACCCTGCCCGCTCGGCCTGCGAGAGTCCCCGCGCTGTCCCATCTCTTCGCGAGGCCAACAACACACGCTATTGGTAAGGCGGTAGCCCGCCAAGGTTACATGGGTCAAGCGAGGGGAGGGTGTTCCATCCCGGAGCTCGCGGAGCGCGAGCGGGCCGGTGTCTCGAGCGGGCGGTACCTTCCAGCAACTGAGCAAGGGCGCGGCCACGGGTGACGCGAGCCGGAGCCCTTGCCGCCCGGAGTGGGGGCTGGGGGGCAGAATTAACCCCCACGAGAACGGCGAGGTGGCGAGCGGCAGGCCCTGTGGCCGCGCCCGACGCGAGGCCATCAGCGGACGTAGAGCGCGCGGCCCAGGGGCTGGGCGGCGGCCTCCCAGAGGAGCTCGGAGAGCGTCGGGTGGGCGTGCAGGACGCGAACGAGGTCAGTGAGGGTCATCTGCTGTTTGAGCGCCAGCGCCGCCTCCGCGATGAGGTCGGTGGCCCGCGGCCCGATGATCTGGACGCCAAGCAGGCGCTGGTCGGACGAGTCGTAGACCACCTTCACGAACCCCTCGGTCTCATCCAGCGTCTGCGCCCGCCCTGACACGCTCCAGGGAATGCGGCTGACGGCGACGGAGGTGTGGCCATGCTCGCGGGCCTTCGGCTCGGTGAGCCCCACGGTGGCCATCTCCGGCAAGGTGAAGAGGCAGTCGGGCACCACCGCGTAGTCCACCGTCTGCAGGGCCCCCAGCGCGTTCTCCGCCGCGACCGCCCCTTCCTCGCCGGCGGTGTAGGCGGTCTGGTGCCGGCCGAGGATGTCGCCGACGGCGAACACGGTCTGGGCCGCGGCGCGCAGGTGGCGGTCCACTTGGACGTGGCCGCTCGGCGTGAGCGTCACCCCGGCCTGCTCCAACCCGAGATTGGCGGTGTTCGGCTGGCGGCCAATGGTGACCAGCACCTGATCCACGTGGACCGGGGGGTGGGGGTGGCCGCCCCCGGGACGCGTGCTCAAGTCCCGTTGGCGGCCACCCCCACCCCCAGGCTCTGGTTCAGCTCCCGATGCCATGTGAATCACCATGTCCGCGGCGCCAGGTGTCACGGCGGTCACGCGAGCGTTCGTGAACACCCGGACGCCGGCCTTCGTCAAACTGGCTTCCAGCGCGTTGGCCAGATCGGGGTCCTGCCCCGGCAACACCTGCGGCGCCAGCTCGTAGACGGTCACCTCCACCCCCATCGGCGCCAGATAGGAGGCGAACTCGCAGCCGATGACCCCGCCGCCGATGACGGCCAAGCGCTGGGGCAACTGCGGGATGCGCAGGAGGTCATCGCTGGAGAGGATCCGCCGGCCGTCGAAGGGGGCGACCGCCCATCCGCGCGGACGGGCGCCGGTGGCGACAATGACCGTCTTGGTGTCCAGCACCGTGGTCGTCGTGCTGCCGGCGGACGCGACCACCACCCGGCCGGCCCCCTGGAGGACGGCGCGGCCGGCGACCAGCTCGATGCGGCGCTGGCGGGCCAATTGGGTCAGGCCGTCCCGCAGGCGGCGGACGATGCGGTCTTTGCGGGCGAGGACGTCGGGCCAGACGATTTCCGGGGCGGAGGTCTTGACGCCGAACCGCTCGCCGCGCCGGACCAGCGAGCACACGGTGGCGGTGGCGCCGATGGCGCGGGAGGGGATGCAGCCGGTGTTGAGACAAACGCCGCCGAGCTCACGGGCCTCCACCAAACAGACGCGGGCGCCGCGCGCGGCGGCGCGGGTGGCCGCGGCGAACCCGCCGGGGCCGCCGCCGATCACGCAGACGTCAAATGAAGTGGCCAACGCGCAGGTGTTCGATGATGGCATCGGCCATCTGGCTGGTGCCGACGGCGGTGGGATCGTCCCGCCGCGGCTTGAGATCGTAGGTGACCTGCTTCCCCTCGCGGATTACCGCCTGCACCGCCTGCTCGAGGCGATCGGCGGCGGCCGGCTCCCCCAAATGGCGGAGCATCAGCACGGCGGAGAGAATTTCAGCGGTGGGGTTGGCCTTGTTCTGGCCCGCGTACTTCGGGGCGCTGCCGTGCACCGGCTCGAACACCGCCACGTCGGGACCGATGTTGGCCCCGGGGGCCACCCCCAGCCCGCCCACCAGCCCGGCGCAGAGATCGGAGACGATGTCGCCGTAGAGGTTGGGGAGGACCAACACATCGAACTGCTGGGGACGCTGGACCAACTGCATGCAGAGGGCATCCACCAACCGCTCGTCAAATTCAATACGTCCTTGATACTCCTTGGCCACCTCGCGGGCGGCCTCCAGGAACAGGCCGTCGGTGAACTTCATGATGTTGGCCTTGGTGATGGCCGTCACTGTGCGGCGGCCGTGGGCGACGGCGTATTCGAAGGCATAGCGGACGATCCGCGCCGAGGCGGTCTTGGAGATGGGCTTGATGGAGATGGCCGAGTCGGGCCGGATCTTCTTCGGCTGGTGCGCTTCGATCCAACGGATCAATTCCTGGACCTCCGGCGTGCCGTCGTCGAACTCAATGCCGGCGTACAGGTCCTCGGAGTTCTCGCGGATGATGACCAGGTCCACCCCGCGGTGCGGCGCCGACACCCCCTCCATCCAGCGGCAGGGGCGCACGCAGGCGTAGAGGTCGAGGGCGTGGCGGAGGGCGACGTTGACGCTGCGCATGCCGGTGCCGATGGGCGTGGTGATGGGGCCCTTGATGGCCACCGTGGCGCGCCGGATGGCCGCCAGCACCGGCTCCGGCAGGGGCGACCCGGTCTTGAGGCGGGCTGCCTCGCCGGCCTCGACCACCTCCCAGCGGATCGGGACCCCGGTGGCCTCGACACAGCGGCGGGTGGCCTCGGTCAACTCCGGCCCGATGCCGTCGCCGGGAATCAAACAGACGGTATGCATACACACCTAGTATAGCGAAAAAGGGCCGCGGAGGAAAGCGGCCCTTTTCATTGGTTCGCGCTTGCTGCGTAGCTATAGGTCAGTGGGCGTGGTGCTCGCGGCGCTTGGCGCGACGATCAGACCAGATCACGACTAGCCCGAACGCCACCAGCAACGCCGCCACGGCATACACCCCCAGCAACCATCCCATGGGAAGGATCAGCGAGGATGCTGATGCCGGTGGCGCTGGGCCCACCGGGTATACAGCGCCCCCGCCCACGCCACAATGGCGATGATCGCAAACGCGATGCCCAATGAACTCATATCAGCCACGCTCCCCTTCCAACCAATAAGCCCAGTGGAAACATCCCGCGGACCCCATCACGCCGATAAGGAACACTACCATACTGAAACGCTCAAGGGCAACGAGATTGGAGACAACGGCTGTGGCGAAGACGATCTTGCTCGCGTCGTAGAGGTACCGGGTGACGCTGTCCTGTTGGCGATGAGTCATACCACGATGGTACAATGGATTTCTTATTACGTCAATACATATTTCGTGATTTATGGACTAGAGGGCTTCACGGAAAGCGTGGCGGCGGCGGTGGCGCCGATGGCTTCGCGGATATTGACCAGCGCCTCCCGCTTGGTCCGGCCCTGCGAATGACACCCTTTCACCGCCGGACAGGAGGCCACGTAGAATCCGTCTTCGTCTTTTTCGAGAATCACGTCAAGTCTCATACCGTCAGCATACCAGATAGGGTCGGCGCCCTCGCAGACGCGCCACACCCTGGTTGCCGTACCCCGGCCCGAACCCAGCCCCGCCAGAACCGGTACCGACCGTGCTGAGCGAGGGCGCGGCCACGGGTGGCGCGGGGCCCCGCGAGGGAGGGCGGCGACGCGGGGACTCTCGCAGGCCGAGCGGGCATGGAGCCGAGCGCTAATGAGGCGAGCGAGGCCGAGAGGTAGGACCAAATGTCTCGCTGGGACATTTGAGTCCGTCCCCGCGTGCCGCCCTCCCGAAGAGGGGCTACAGCGCCTCCAGGAAGGCGCGGAGGCGCCGGACGCCCTCCTCGAGGGCGGCGCGGCTGGTGCAGAAGCTCAGGCGGATGTGGGTGTCCCAGCCGAAGCCGGCCCCCGGGATGACGGCCACGTGCCGCTCCGTCAGCAGGCGCTCGGCGAACACCGTCGAGGACAACCCCGAGGCGGAGATGTCGCAGAACGCGTAGAACGCCCCCTGCGGCGGCACGCAGGAGAGGCCCGGCACGGTGCGGAGCGCTTCGACCAGCAGGTCGCGCCGGTGCTTGAATTCCTCCGCCATGCGGGTGATCGTCGAGCGGTCGCCGGTCAGCGCCGCCAGCGCCGCCCGCTGGCTGATGGAGGAGGCGTTCGAGGTGGCGTGGTCTTGGAGCGTGATCATCGCGTCAATGAGCGGTTGAGGACCGGCGGCCCATCCGATGCGCCAGCCGGTCATCGCGAACGCCTTGGAGACGCCGTTGACAATGAGGGTCTGGGCCCGCAGGGCCGGATGGCAGGCGGCGATGGAGACGTGCGGCTCGTCGTAGCTCAGCTGGTCATAGATCTCGTCGCTGATGACCACCAGGCCCCGCCGGGCGACGAGGTCGGCCAGCGGCAGGAGCGAGGCCTTCGGCAGAACGCTGCCGGTCGGGTTGGAGGGGCTGTTGAGCAGGAGGAGGCGCGTCTTGGCGGTGACCGCCCGCTCCACCGATTCGACCGTCAGGCGGAACCGGTCGGCCTGGGAGGTCTTCACGAACACCGGCGTCCCCCCGGCCAGCGTCACCATCTCCGGGTAGCTCACCCAGTAGGGCGAGGGGATGAGGACTTCGTCGCCGGGCCGGCAAAGGACCTGGAGGGCGTTGTACAGCGCCTGCTTGGCGCCGTTGGTGACGACCACCTCCGACGCCTGGTAGGGGACGCCGAGGTCGGCGGTCAGGGTCTTGGCCACGGCGGCGCGGAGGTCGGGGATGCCGGCGGTCGGGGTGTACTTGGTGAACCCCTCCTGAATGGCGGCGATCGCGGCCTGTTTGATGTGGGCCGGAGTGTCACAATCCGGCTCGCCCCCGGCCAAATTGACGACGTCCACGCCCTGCGCTTTCAGGGCTTTGGCCTTGGCGGTGATGGCCAGCGTGGACGACGGGGCGACCGCCGTGATCCTTGGAGCGAGCGAGACAACCATGGGGAGCTACTCCCCTTGGTCCTGGTCCTTCTTGGGCCGATCCTTCTTGAACAGCTTGCGCAGGCCGGTCATGAACCCACCGGGCTTCTTCGGTTCCTTGGTCGGCGTTGGCTCGGGCTTCGGCGCGGCGGCGGGCTTCGCCGATTTCGACGTTTTGGCGGCCTTGCCCGGCTTCACGAGCTCCGGCTTGCGCTCGACGAGCTCCAGCATCGCCATCGGGGCGCCGTCCCCATGCCGGATGCCGGCATGGATGATGCGCGTGTAGCCCCCGTGGCGCTTGGCGAAGCGCGGGGCGATCTCCGTGAACAGCGTTTTGACGATCAGCGGGTCCTGCAGCCAGGCCTCGAGGCGCCGGCGCGCGGCCAGCGTCCCCCGCTTGGCCTGCGTGATCAGTTTTTCGGCCGCCCGCTGGGCCTCTTTGGCCTTGGGGAGGGTCGTCTGGATCCGCTCGTACCGGAACAGGGCTTGGGCGAGCGACCGCACGAGCGCCGCCCGCTCACTGCGGGAGCGCCCCAATCGTCGAGACCGGACCGCGTGCCGCATGCTATGCCTCGTCTTTCAGGAGCGACTGGTCGAACCGCATGCCCAGCGAGAGCCCCATCGCCGTCAGGAGCACGGAGATCTCCGCCAGCGACTTTTTTCCGAAATTCCGGTACTTGAGCATTTCGGCGTCGCCCTTCTGGACCAGGTCGCCGATCGTCTTGATTTTGGCCTCGCGCAGGCAGTTGGCGCTGCGCACCGACAGCTCCAGCTCGCTGACCGGCATCCGCAGTTTCTCGATGAGCTCCGGCGACAGCGTCCCCTCCTCCGCCGACTCCTCCATGGGCAGTTCCCCGAAGCTCGTGAACACCTCGAGGTGCTTCTGGAAAATGTGGGCCGCGTACAGCAAGGCGTCTTTCGGGCTGACCGAGCCGTTGGTCCACACTTCCAGGACCAGGCGGTCGTAGTCGGTCATCTGCCCCACGCGGGTATTCTCGACGTGGAAGTCCACTTTGGTCACCGGCGTGAAGATGGAGTCCACCGGGATGAGGCCGATGGGCTGGCCTTCCTTCTTGTTGCGCTCGGCCGGGACATAGCCGCGCCCGACGCCGACCTCCAACTCCGCCCTGAACGGCGCGTCCTTGGTCAGCGTGGCGATCAGCGCGTCCGGGTTGAGGATCTCGACGGTGTCGTCGGTGACGATCGCGCCGGCGGTCACCGCCCCCTTCTTCGAGGCGTTGATGGTCAGGGTCTTCGGCGACCGGCTGTGGTTGCGCACGATGAGCGCCTTGATATTGAACACGATTTCCGCCACGTCTTCGGCCACCCCGGGGATGGCCGTGAATTCATGGAGGACCCCGTCGAACTTGACCGAGGTGACCGCCGCCCCCTCCAGCGAGGAGAGCAGGACCCGGCGCAGGGCGTTGCCCACGGTCGTCCCGTAGCCCCGCTCGAACGGCTCGGCGATGAACTTGCCGTAGGTCGGCGTGTAGGTCGCTTCGTCGCACTCCACCTTCCTCGGCATCTCAAAATCTTTCCAGGCAATGCCCATCAGTAACCTCCTGTTGTGCCTACTTCGAATATAACTCGACGATGAGCTGTTCTTGAATGGGGAACTGCACGTCGGCGCGGGTCGGCATCGCCGTGACCGTCGCCTTGAGCTCGTCGGGCGCGCGGTCCAGCCAGGGAGGCACCGCGCGGTCCTGCAGCGAGTCCCGCGTCTGGCGCACGCGCGTGAGCTGGTCCTCGCGGCCGGCGGCCTGCAGGACCTGCCCCGGCCGGACCGTGAACGATGGGAGCGTGACCGTGCGGCCGTTGACCTGCATGTGGCCGTGGAGGACCAGCTGACGGGCCTGGGCCCTCGACGACGCGAATCCCAGCCGGAACACCGTGTTGTCCAGCCGGCGCTCCAAGAGCTGGAGCAGTTTCTCGCCGGTGACGCCGCGGGTCTTCACCGCGACGCTGAAGTACCGCCGGAACTGCCGCTCAAACACGCCGTACATCTGCTTGACCTTCTGCTTCTCACGCAGGCGCAGGCCGTAGTCGGAAATCTTGATGCGTTGCTTGCCGTGCTGGCCGGGCGGGAACCCCCGCTTGTTGAACGGGCACTTCTCGGTCGTGCACTTGGTGCCCTTCAGGAACAGCTTCAACCCTTGACGACGACAGATGCGGCACGCCGGTCCGGTATATCTGGCCATTAGACGCGTCTCCGTTTCGGCGGGCGGCACCCGTTATGCGGCAAGGGGGTGACGTCGCGGATCAGCGTGACCGCCAGGCCCGCCGCCTGCAGGGCCCGCACGGCCGATTCCCGGCCCGAGCCGGGCCCTTTGATCTGCACTTCGACGTCGCGCACGCCGGCCGCCAGCGCCCGCTTGGCCGCCTCTTCCGCCGCCACCTGGGCCGCGAACGGCGTGGCCCGTTTCGACCCGCTGAACCCGACCGTCCCGGTCGAGGTCCAGCAGATGGTGTTGCCCTGTTTGTCGGTGATCGTCACGATGGTGTTGTTGAACGTCGCGTGGATGTGGGCGATGCCGCTGCCGACACCGCGTTTGCTCTTGGCGCGCGGCGCCGGCTTCGCGGCCGCCGACGGCGTCTCCGGCGAAGGGGCGGCCCCCTCCGGAGGGATCGGCGCGGCGGGGACTGGTTCATCAGGCATGCTAGCTCTCTTTCTTGGCGGGGGCCGCCGGCTTGGTGGAGCTCAGGATCCGGCGCGGCCCTTTGCGCGTCCGAGCGTTCGTATGCGTGCGCTGACCGCGCACGGGCAATCCCTTGCGGTGGCGGATGCCGCGGTAGCAGCCGATGTCCACCAGCCGCTTGATGTGCTGGGCCACCTCCCGCTTGAGGTCCCCTTCCACCTTGTATTCGCGCTGGATGATGGTTTGGAGCTTCGTGACCTGCTCATCGGTCAGGTCCTTGACCCGCACCTCGGGCGCCACCTGGGCCTTGACGAGGATCTGCCGGGACAGGCTGGGGCCCACCCCGTAGAGGTAGCGCAACGCCACGTCCACCCGCTTCTCCTTCGGCAAATCCACCCCGATCAGACGCGCCATGGGTCGTTATCCCTGTCGTTGTTTGTGTTTCGGATTCGTGCACAGCACCCGGACGACGCCGCGGCGGCGGACGACCCGGCATTGCTCGCAAATCCGTTTGACGGACGCTTTCACCTTCACAGGACCTCCTCGTTGCCGGTGCCAGGGGGGCCTGGCACCTTCAAAGCTCTGTGGGTGCCAGGCCCCCCTGGCACCGCCCCTCGCTATCGAATCCTGAACGTGATCCGTCCCCGCGCCAGATCATACGGGGACAGCTCCACCTTGACGGCATCACCCGGCAAAATCCGGATGAAATGCATGCGCATCTTGCCCGAGACGTGCGCCAGCACCTTGTGGCCGTTCTCCAGCTCCACCCGGAACATCGCGTTGGGCAGGGCTTCCGCCACCACCCCTTCCACTTCTATGGCTTCTTCTTTGGGCATCCCGTTACAATCTCCGGTCCTTGTTCGGTGATCGCCACCGTGTGCTCGAAGTGGGCCGAGAGCCGGCGATCCCGCGTGACCGCCGTCCAGCCGTCCTCCAGCACTTCGACCTCCGGGCGGCCGGCGTTGACCATCGGCTCGATGGCCAGCACCATGCCTGGCTTGAGCACCGGCCCGGTCCCCGCCGGCCCGTAGTTCGGGATCTGCGGCGGCTCGTGGAGCTGGACGCCGATCCCGTGGCCGACGAACTCGCGGACCACCGAGAACCCGGCGTGCTCCACGGTCGTCTGGACGGCGTGCGAAATGTCCGACAACCGCCGCCCGGGCGAGGCCTGCGCGATGCCGGCCGCCAGCGCCTGCTCGGTCACCGCCAGCAGGCGGCGGGCCTCATCCGAAACGGGCCCGATCGGCACGCTGATGGCGGCATCGGCGTAGTAGCCGTCCACGCGGGCCCCGACGTCCAATCCGATGAGGTCGCCCGCCTTCAACACCCTCGGCCCCGGGATGCCGTGGACCACCTCTTCGTTCACCGAGGTGCAAATGTACCCCGGGAATCCCCGGTACCCTTTAAACGCCGGCTGGCCGCCGAGCTCGGCGATCGTGTCGCGCGCCAGCGCGTCGAGCGCGGCCGTCGTCACGCCCGGGACGGCCGCCGCCTGCAGGCGCTCCAACACAACACCGACGATGCGGCCGGCGGCCCGCATGGACACCAGCTCGCTCGGGCCCTTGAGCGAAATCATGCCAGCAGTCCGGCCTGCCGAAACCCCGCGCCCAACTCATCCGTGAGGCGCTCGATCGTCTGATCGCCATCGGCCGTCTGCAAGATCCCCTGCCGGCGGTAGTGCGCCAACATGGGCGCCGTCTGCCGCTCGTACACCTCCAGCCGGTGCGCGATCGTGGCCGGCTGGTCGTCCGCCCGCGCTTCCAGGCGGCCGCCGCAGCGGTCGCACACCCCCTCGCGCCGCGAGGGACGGTTTGTCACATGGTAGTTCTGCCCGCACGCGGCGCAGACGCGGCGGCCGGCGAGCCGGCCCGTGATGACCGCCGGCGTCGTCTTCAAGTAGACCACGCGGTCCAGCGGCGCTCCGGCCTCCCGCAGGGCGGCGTCCAGCGCGACGGCCTGCGGTTCGGTCCTCGGAAAGCCGTCGAGCACGAACCCCTGCCCCTCGGCCAACCCGGCCACCCGCTCGCGGATGAGCGCGGTCACCAGCGCGTCGGGCACCAACTCCCCGCGCGTCATGTCCCGCTCCGCCTCCACCCCCAGCGGGGTCTTGGCCCGCACCGCCTCCCGCAGGAGGTCGCCGCTGGCGATATGGGCCAACCGCCATCGGTCCCGCACGTGCTGCGCGAACGAGCCCTTCCCGGCGCCCGGCGGACCCAGGAGCACTAGGCGCATGATGGCGGTGCCAGGTCTAAAGACCTGGCACCGGCAGCGCGGATGGTCCTCACCGCCGGCCGCGCACGCGGCGGTGCCGCAAGAACCCTTCGTAATGCCGCATCAAGAGGAACGACTCCACCTGGCGCATCGTGTCGAGCATCACGCCGACGATGATCAGGAGCCCCGTCCCGCCGAAGAAGCTGGCGACGCTGTAGGGGATCTTGAGCCCCCGCCCCACCCAATCCGGCAGGATGGCGATCACCGCCAGGAACACCGCCCCCGGCAGGGTGATGTGCGTCAGCACGTGATCGAAGAACTCGGCCGTGGACTGGCCCGGCCGGATGCCCGGGACGAAGCCGCCATACTTGCGCATATTGTCGGCCACCTCGACCGGGTTGAACGAGATCGCCGTGTAGAAATAGGCGAAAAAGATGATGCCCGCCGCGTACAGCACCGCGTGGACCGCGCCGCTCATCAGCCACTGCGAGGCGGCCTGCAGGGCCCGGTGCGGGAAGAACCCCGCCATCGTCGCCGGGAACAGCAGAATGGACTGGGCGAAGATGATCGGCATCACGCCGGCATGGTTGACCCGGATCGGGATGTAGGTCATCTGCCCGCCGTACATCTTCCGCCCGACCACCCGCCGCGCGTACTGCACGGGGATGCGCCGCTGGCCCTGCGTGATGGCGATGATCGCGACGACCACGCCCACGAGCATCACGACCATCAGCGCCAGCATGGCCGGCGGGGTCTGGCGGAGCGTGATCATCTGCCAGAGCTGGTGCAGGGCCGTCGGGACGCGGGAGATGATGCCCGCGGTGATCAAGATGGACATCCCGTTGCCGATCCCGAACTGGGTGATCTGCTCCCCGAGCCACATGATGAACGCCGTGCCGCTGGCCAGGGTCACCACCGTCGTCAGCCGGAACCCCCAGCCGGGGGTCTGGACGATGGCCATACCGTCGAAGTGGGCCGGGTTCTCCAACCAGAGCGCGATGAACAGCGCCTGCAGGACGCCGAGCCCCACCGTCAGGTATCGCGCGTACTGGTTGATCTGCCGGCGGCCGGCCTCGCCCCCCTCCTTGGCCAGCTTCTCCAAGGACGGCAGGACCACCGTCAACAACTGCATGATGATGGAGGCGGAGATCGCCGGCATGATCCCCAGCGCGAAGATGGTGCACTGGGACAGCGCCGCGCCGCTGAACAGGTCCATGACGGCGAACAACGCGCCGCCTTGGGTGCGCGCCATCTTGTCAAAGAACTCCGCCAGGGCCTGGCCGTTGATGCCCGGCGTCGGGATGTAGCACCCCAGCCGGTAGACGGCGATGAGTCCCAGCGTCAGGAGGATCCGCGACCGGAGCTCCGCAATCTTGAAACTGTTGGCGAGGGCCTGGAACACGGTCTAGGCCTGCCCGCCCGCCGGTGACGCGGGAGAGGCGGGCGGCGCGGCCGGCGGCGGGATCGTCTGCGCCTGGCCGCCGGCTTCCACGATGCGGGCGGCGGCCGTCTGCGAGAACCCGTGCGCCTTGACCACCAATGGATGGGTCACGGTCCCGTCGCCCAAGATCTTCACCGTGCAGTCCGCGCCGCGGATCAAGCCGTGCGACGCGAGGGCGGCCGGGTCCACGACCGAGCCGGCCGCGAACCGCGCCAGCGACCGGAGGTTGACCACCTCCGTCCGGACGTGCTTGACGTGGGTGAACCCGCGCTTGGGGATGCGGTAGACCATGGCCATCTGGCCCCCTTCCAACCACGGCCGGATGCCATGGCCGGAGCGGGACCGCTGGCCCTTCTGACCGCGGCCGGAGGTCTTGCCGTGCCCGGAACTGCGGCCGAGCCCGCACCGCCGCTTCTTGTGGGTGGCGCCCAACGGCGGCGCCAACTCGCTGAGCTTCACGCCCCCACCCCCAGATCCGCCTTGCGGGCGGCCACCACCTCGGCGGGATACCGCAGGGACTGGAGCCCCTGGACGGTGGCCTGGACGACGTTGATGGGGTTCCCGGAGCCGAGCGACTTCGCCAAGATGTCCTTGATGCCGGCCGCCTCGCACACGGCGCGCACCGCGCCGCCCGCGATGACGCCGGTGCCGGGGGCCGCCGGGCGCATGAGGATGCGCGAGGCGCCGAACTTCCCGATCACCTCGTGCGGGATGGTCGCCTGTTTCATCAGCACGGTGAACGCCGACTTCCGCGCCTGGTACAGCGCTTTGCGGATCGCCTCGGCCACCTCGTTGGCTTTGCCGTAGGCCCAGCCGACGTGCCCCTTGCCGTCCCCGACGACGACCAGGGCGCTGAAGGAGAGGCGCTTGCCTCCCTTCGTGACCTTGGCCACGCGGTTGATGGCGATGACCTTCTCCAGCGGCGACTCCTGCGACTGGCCGCCCCCTCGTCTCCCGTGGTCTGCCATCAGAACTCCAAGCCGTGTTGGCGGGCGGCGTCGGCAAACGCCTTCACGCGCCCGTGATAGAGATAGCCGCCGCGGTCAAACGCGACCTTCGTGATGCCCTTGGCCTTGGCGGCCTGGGCGAACAGCGCCCCCAGGGTCACCGCCCCTTCGACGTTGCCCCCCTTCTTGGCCGTCTTCCGAAACTCGGGGGCGGTCGTGCCCAGCGTCATCAAGGTCTGGCCGGTCATGTCGTTGACCGCCGACGCGTAGAAATGCAGGTGGCTGCGGTGGACGGCCAGCCGCGGCCGCTCGGCCGTGCCGATGAGCCGCTTGCGGAGCCGGAAATGCCGGCGGACGCGCCCGGCCTCCTGCGGGGACTGAATGACGGACAATCGGGACATTACGCGGCCCCCTTCGTCGCCACGGCCTTGCCGGCCTTGCGGCGCACGATTTCGCCCACGTAGCGGATGCCCGTGCCCTTATACGGCTCCGCCTCGTAGAAGTTCCGGATGGTGGCGGCCACTTGCCCGACCAGCGCCTTGTCGGTCCCGCGCACGACCATCTGCGTGGGCTTCGGCGTCTCGACCGTCACCCCGGCCGGGATTTGGTACGTGACCGGATGGCTGAACCCCAGCGAGAGGGTCAGGAGACTCTGATCCACCTGGGCCTTCAACCCGACCCCCTGCAGTTCCAGCTCTTTCGAGAACCCGGCCGTCACGCCCACGACCATGTTGTGCACCAACGTCCGGATCAATCCGTGCAGGGAGCGCGCGGTCTTCGAGTCGTTGGCGCGCGCGACGGTCACGACCTTGTCCGCCACCGACACGCCCACCCCCACCGGCACGCGCAGGGAGAGGGACCCTTTCGGCCCTTCGACCGTGACCACCGCGCGGTCGAGCCGCACCGTCACCTGGTCCGGCACGGCAATCGGCTGCTTGCCTACTCGCGACATGGGGGCCTCGTCACCACACCCGGCAGAGCAGCTCGCCCCCGACCTTCTGCGCCCTGGCCTCGGCGTCGGTCATGACGCCCTTGGACGTGGAGAGGATCGAGAGGCCCAGCCCGCGGTACACCTGCGGGATCTGCTGGACGCCGACGTATTTCCGCAGGCCCGGCGTGGAGACCCGGGTCAACTGGGTCATCACCGGCTTGCGGTCCTTCGTGTATTTGAGGTAGACCCGCAGGGTCGTCCGCGGCTTCGTGTCCACGACGCGGAAGTTCTGGATGAACCCCTCGCGCTTAAGGAGGTCCACGACCGCCCGGGTCATCCGGCTGTCCCGCAGATCGGCCTTCTCCAGCCGCGCGCGGCTGGCGTTGCGGATCTGGGTCAGGCTGTCCGCGAGGGAATCGGTTTGGCTCATTACCAGCTCGCTTTCTTCACGCCTGGAATCTCGCCGCGGGAGGCGAGCTCCCGGAAGCAGATCCGGCACAGTTGGAACCGCCGATAGTACCCGTTCGTCCGCCCGCAGAGACGGCAACGGTGGTACCGGCGCACGCGGAACTTCGGCGTCCGCTTCCATTTCTCGATCAATGACGTCTTGGCCACGCTCGCTCCTTAAGAGGCCGACGGCTTGGCGAACGGCATCCCGAACGACTTCAGGAGCGCGCGCGCCTCGTCCACGGTCTTGGCCGTTGTGCAGATCGTGATATCCATGCCCTGGGCCCGCTGCACCTTATCCGGGTCCACCTCCGGGAAGATCGCCTGCTCCGAGATGCCGAACGTATAATTGCCGCCGCGATCGAACGCGGTCGGCGACACGCCGCGGAAATCCCGGATGCGCGGCATCGCCACGTTCAGCAGGCGGTCCAGGAACTCATACATCCGCGCCCCGCGGAGCGTCACCTTGCAACCGATCGCCTGGTCTTTCCTGATCTTGAAGTTGGAGATCGCCTTCTTGGCCCGGGTCGTCACCGGCCGCTGGCCGACGATCTGCGTCAGCTCCGCGATGGCCATGTCCAGGAATTTCGGGTCCTGGGTCGCGGCCCCGACACCCATGTTGAGGACCACCTTGGTCACCCGCGGCACGTCGTACGGGTTGGTGTGCCGGAATTCCTGCATCAGCGCCGGGAGGATCTGGCGCCGGTACCGCTCGAGCAGGCGCGGGACGCCGTGGGCGGCCGATTGCTTGGAGGCCGCGCGAGCCGGTGCCGCCATCAGAGCGCCTCGCCGCAGCGCCCGCAGACGCGCGAGCGGGTCTTGTCGGCCGCCACGGTGACCTTGACGCGCACGCCGCGGCGGCACCGCGGGCAAGCGCGCTGGAGGTTCGACAGGGCGATGGGGCGCTCCTGGGCGGCGATGCCGCCCTTGGGGTTCTCCTGGGTCGGGCGCACGTGCCGCTTGACCATGTTGATTCCCTCGACCAGCGCGCGGCCCTTCTCGGGGAAGATCCGCAGGATCTTGCCGGTCTTGCCGCGGTCCTTGCCGGTCATCACGTGCACCGGGTCATCCCGTCGAAGCTTGTGCATGGGGTCAGATGGCCTCCGGCGCCAGGGAGATGATCTTCGTGAAATCCCGGTCTCGCAGTTCGCGGGCGACCGGGCCGAAGATGCGGGTGCCGCGGGGGTTCTTCTGCGCATCAATGATGACCGCGGCGTTCGTGTCGAACCGCAGGTACGACCCGTCCGACCGGCGAATGGGGGCGCGGGTGCGGACCACGACGGCCCGGACCACTTCCCCCTTCTTGACCGCCGCCTCGGGCGAGGACTCCTTGACGTTGGCCGTAATGATGTCGCCGATCTCCGCCACGAGCTTGCCGCGGCGGCCGATGACGCCGATCATCGAGGCCCGCTTGGCGCCGGTGTTGTCCGCGATGTCCACGAGCGTCCGCATCCGAATCATGGCGTCACCGTCTCCGACGCGCTGGTCGGCCGAGGCGGGGCGTGACGGCCCCCGGGACGCAGGCTCAAGTCCCGTTGGCCGTC
>Ga0155282_1041_pt1 | contig 19803 bp, 21 predicted proteins | sample RifCSPhighO2_02_FD_106250 | JGI IMG/M metagenome (GOLD analysis project Ga0155282, IMG submission 106250) | Omnitrophica WOR_2 bacterium RIFCSPHIGHO2_02_FULL_68_15 | reverse complement strand
GCCGTACGTCGCCTCGGAGGCCAGGGCGCTGGCGGAGTACACGGCCACCGTCCCCAGGCCCAGCAGGGCCGTGATAATCACGAGCATGAACTGGCGCAACCGCTGGGAGCTCATCGTGCGGCTCGGGGCTCGCCCGCCAACTGTTGAACGAGCGCTTTGAAGGACCGTCCCCGCTCTTCGAAGTTGCGGAACAGGTCGAAGCTGGCACAGGCCGGCGAGAACAGCACCGTCGAGCCGGGACCGGCCAGTGCGACCGCTGCGCCGAGGGCCTCCTCCAGCGTGGCCGCCTCGCGCAGCCGTGTCGCGCCATTCAGGAGCGGCCGCAGACGAGCGCGCGACTCGCCCATCAGCACGACACCCCCGACCCGCTCGTCATGCAGCCGTGTGATGAGCGGGCCGAATGCCATGCGTTTGTCGCGGCCGCCGATGATGACGACGACGCGGCCGGGCGTCTGCGAGAGGGCGTACAGCGCGCTGTCCGGCGTCGTCGACTTCGAATCGTTCACGAAGTGGATGCCGCGGACCGTGCCGGCATGCTCGAGCCGGTGCTCCAGGCCTCGGAAGGACCGCATCACCTGCCAGGCCAGCGGGTCCGGCAGGTCCAGGAGCCGGCAGGTCTGGAGGACCGCCTGCCAGTTCCGGCTCAGGGCGCGCCGGGTTGCCGGTGCGAGCCGGAGCGCCGTGGGATTGGAGCGGTTGTCCCCGAACCACACGCGCCGGGCCTGCAGCCGTTCGCCCAAGGCGACGATGGCCGCATCCGCCCCGTTGAGCACCGCCCAGTCCTCCGGCGTCTGCCGCTGGAACAGCCGCGCCTTGGCCGCCACATAGGCGGCCTGGTCGCCGTGGCGGTCCAGATGGTTCACGCCCACGTTCAACAAGACACCAATCTTCGGCCGGAACCGGTCGCACCGCAGCAGCTGGAAGGAGCTGACCTCCACTACCATGAGCGTGCCCGGCGTGAGCCGTGACAGCGCGGAGGAAAATGGATTGCCGAGATTGCCGCATGCCACAACCTTCCGTCCGGACGCCCGCACGACCTCCGCAATGAGCGTCACCGCGGTGCTCTTCCCGTTGGTGCCCGTGACGGCGATGACCGGCGAGGGGCAGAACCGGAAGGCCAACTCGACTTCGCTGAGGACAGGGGTCCCGCGCAATTCGGCCGAGGCGATCGGCCCATCGTGCTCAGGAACCCCGGGGCTGACGACCAGCATGTCGGCGTCGGCCGTGAGCCGACCGCTGTGCCCTCCGAGCTCCGCGTCCCGGAGGCCGAGCAAGGAGAGCGATTCCACGGCGGCTCGCAACTCCGGCGTGTCGCGGGCCTCGGTGAGAGAGACACGGGCGCCAACCCGGCACAGCAACTGGGCGGCCGCCAGACCGCTGCGGCCCAAGCCGACGACCGTGACCCGACGCCCCGCCCACGAGTCTCCGAAGACGTCTGTGGACCGACGGGTGGGGTCGGATGAGGCTATCGCGGGTGGGATCATCCCACCACCTGCGCCTCACGGCGGCTCGTCGCGTAACCCCTGCGGGCCGCCGTGACGAAGAGCGGCGCGCTGAGAGCGCGGAGGTGTCTGTCCCGACGAGATCTTCGTGGCTCCGCCGTCGGCGGAGCCTGCGCAGGTGGTGGGATCATTGGAGCACCGTCGTCAACCCGACCATGGCCAGGACGACGCCGACGATCCAGAACCGGACGATGAGCTTGGGCTCGTTGATGCCGCCAAGATGGAAGTGGTGGTGGAGCGGAGCCACGCGGAACACCCGGCGCTTCCCGCGCCATTTGTAGGAGGCCACTTGGAGCATGACCGACACCGCCTCAGCCACAAACACGCCGCCGATCACCGGCAGCCACAGCGCGGCGTGGATCAGCAGGCTGACTGCCGCCAGTGCTGCGCCCAGCCCCAAGGCGCCCACGTCGCCGAGAAACACCGAGGCGGGAAAGCTGTTGAACCACAGGAAGCCCAGGCAGGCGCCCGCCAGGCTGGCGCACCAGACGACGAGCACGCGGCTGCGTGGGTCGCCCTGCTGCACCGCCCAGAGGCCGATGGCGGACAGCGCAATCGCCACACAGCCCGCCGCCAGGCCGTCCATGCCGTCGGTGAGGTTCACGGCGTGCGCACAGCCCGCGACGACGACCATCGCGAACGGCACCCAGCCCCATCCCAGCTCGATGGTCCGCTGCAGCCACGGCAGCTCCAGCGTGCTGTAGCTGCCGGACTCGGTCATGATGATGACGCCGAGTATTGCCCCGATGGCCAGCGCGACGGCGAGCTTCGGCATGCTGCGCAGGCCGACGGCATTCTTGCCCCGGAATTTCAGGCAGTCATCGTAGAGTCCGACGGCCGCCAGAGCCAGCATCGCACCCAGCACCAGCCAGCCGTCGCGATGGCGCAGGCCGCCGCCCCCGGCCGCCGCCAGGGCCGCCGCGCCGAGCACGAACAGCCCGCCCATCGTGGGGGTGCGGCGCTTGGCCTCCTGGTACTCCGCCAGCGGCGGGCAGTCGTCATACCGCCTGGGGGCTAGGCCTTGCGCGCGGGCCAGTGCTGGGATCGCGAACCGTCCACACGCCACAGATGCCGCCGCGCCGACCAGGACAGCCAGCGCCGCGTCACCAAGCCAGCTCACGATCCACCGTCGCCCTGATAGTTCCGAACCAAGAAATCCGTCACTTGCTCGAGGTTGAGTTTTCTTGAGCCTTTCACCAGCAGGCCGTCGCCTGTCTGCAGCATCGCCGGCAGCTCCTGGATCATTTCCTGCACGGTCCGGTACGTCGTCACCATACCCGGCCGCGCCTCCCGGACCCCCTGTGCCACGTCCGCCGCGTACTCGCCGACGGCGATCACCGCGTCAATGCCAAGACGCATCGCCATCCGGCCGATCGCCTGGTGGGCGGAGGGGGCGTAGTCGCCCAGCTCGAGCATGTCACCCACGATCGCCACCTTGCGCCGCACCGCCAGATCGCGCAGCGTCTCCAGCGCTCTGGCGAATGAGAGGGGGTTGGCGTTGTAGCAGTCATTGAGGATCGTCAGGCCGTTGCACCGCACCACCTGGGAGCGCATCGGCACCGGCTCGAAGGTCACGATCCGCTCCCGCGCGACGGACAGCGGCACGCCCGCCGCCCACGCGCAGGCGACGGCGGCCAGCGCGTTCTCGACGTTGTGGTAGCCGACCAGCGGCACCAGCCACTGCGCCAGGTGGTCCCGCAGGCGCACGAGCATCCCCTCGGCCGAGCGCTGTATGTCCAGCGCCTGGATGTCGCAGCGGTCGGTCGTGCCGAAGGTCACCATCCGCGTTCCCGTCTGGACCCGATTGCGCGCTTCCAGGCAGATTTCGAGCTGGTCGCCCGGCAGGACCGCGGCACCGTCTTCCGGCAAGGCGTCGAGGAGCGAGGCCTTCTCCCGGAGCACCCCCATCAGCGAGCCGAAAAACTCCAGGTGGACGGGCCCGACATTCGTCAGGACGGCCACGGTGGGCTCGGCGATGGACGCAAGATAAGCGATCTCACCCGGGTGGTTCGAGCCGAGCTCCACGACCGCCGTGCGGTGCGCGGGAGTGAGGCGCAGGAGCGTGAGCGGCACGCCGATGTGGTTGTTCTGGGTGCCGGTGGTCTTCAACACCTCGCCGGGGCCGCCCAGGAGGTGCGCGATGAGCTCCTTCGTGGTCGTCTTGCCGCAGGAGCCGGTGATCGCGATGACCGGTTGGCCGAGCCGGCGGCGGTGGAACCGGGCGAGGTCGCCGAGTGCGACGGCGGTGTCGTCGACGAGCACGACCGGAAGCGACGAGGAGCCGTTAGTGGCCGCCGGCACGTGGGAGACGACGAGGCAGGCGGCGCCGCGATGGGCGGCCTCCTCGATGAACCGGTGGCCGTCGAACCGCTTGCCCTGGATCGCCACGAACGCCTCGCCGCGCTCGAGCCGGCGGGAGTCGATGCCAATACCGCCGACCGCCTGGGCGGGATGGCCGCGGGCCAGCTCGCCGCCCGTCGCCTCCAGGATCTGCCGGACGGTCCAGGAGGGAGCGTCCGGTAGGGCGCGCGAGCCGTTGGCGCCCGTCATGACACCGGAACCGTGTGACGCGCCCCCGCCCAGCGTTCCACCATGTCGCGGTCTGAAAACGGCACGGTAATATGGTCGAACATCTGGTACGCCTCGTGACCCTTTCCGGCGATGAGCACCGTATCGTCGCGCCGGGCCGTGGCGAGTGCCATCGCGATCGCCTGCTCGCGGTCCGGCACCACGTCAAACTGGCTGAAGTCCGCGGGAAATCCCGCCTTGATCTGCTGGATGATGTCCATCGGCTGCTCGCCGCGCGGGTTGTCGGAGGTCAGCACGACGAAGTCCGCGAGCAGGCTGGCCATCTTGCCCATGACCGGCCGCTTGGTCTGGTCCCGGTTGCCGCCGCAGCCGAAGACAACGATGAGACGCCCCCGGGTCAGCTCGCGCAGGGAGAGCAGCACCAGCCGCAGGGCGTCCGCGGTGTGCGCGTAGTCCACCACGATGTTCACGTCCAGATCGTTCGGAATGCGCTCCAGCCGTCCGGGCACCTGCTCCATGTCGGCCAGCCCCCCCCGGATGGCCTCGGGGGAGACCCCCAACGCGAGCAGCGTGGCGGCCGCCGCCGTGACGTTCCAGACGTTGTGCCGGCCCAGCAGCGGCGTGGTGAGCGGCAGCGTGCCCCAGGCGCTCTCGAGCACGAGGCTGGTCCCCTGCCATGAGCAGACGACCTCCTTCGCCAGCGCCTTGGCGGAGCGGCCCATGCCGTACGTCACCACCGCGCGGTTCGGGATCGTTTCGGCCAGCACGCGGCCGTACTCGTCATCGACGTTCACGGCCGCGCACCCGCCCGGACGCACGTAGTCGAACAGGCGCCGCTTGGCGGCGGCGTAGGCATCCCGCGTCTTGTGGTAGTCGAGGTGGTCTGAGCCGAGGTTGCAGAAGACGCCCGCCTCCAGCTCCAAGCCGTCAATGCGCCCCTGGGCAAGCGCGTGCGAGGAGACTTCCATCGCACACCACTGCAGCCCCTCCCCCGCCATCTGGGCGAAGTACCGCTGCAGCTCGAGCGGGCCGGGGGTGGTGTTGGTGGAGGGCACGACCCGCCCGCCGATCTGGTAGACGATCGTGCCGAGCAGCCCCGCGCGGAATCCTGCCGCTTCGAGGATCGCTTTCAAGAGGTACGTCGTCGTCGTCTTCCCGTTGGTGCCCGTGACGCCGATCAGGCGCAATTTTCTGGAGGGGTGGCCGTAGAACCGCCGCGCCATCGTGACGAGCGCCTCGCGGCTGTCCCGGACCACGACGCACGGGCAGGCCCTGGCGGCGGCCGGCGCCGCGGATCCGGTGGAGAGCCGCGGCGGTGAGGGCAGGCGCTGGGCGACGACGGCGGCGGCCCCCCGCGCAATCGCTTCGGGAATGAACGCATGGCCGTCCATCGCCGCACCTTCCATCGCGACGAACAGGTCCCCCGATCGCACCTGCTTCGAGTGGCAGGCAATGCCGGCGACGGGCACCGGAGCGACCGGTTCGGCCGTCACGCCGTGGAGCAGATCCCGTAGATTCATGATTTCGTCCCAATCGCTTGCGCGCGGCTATGGGAGCTGCGCGACCTGCTGTGCCGTTACCCGGTTCAATTCCCAGTAACTCACGAGCCGCTCCACGATCCGCTTGAAGACTGGTGCTGCGACGACGCCCCCGAAGTAGAGGGGGCGCGGCTCATCGATGCTCACGACGATGACGAAGCGTGAGTCAGGCACCGGCCCAAAGCCGACGAAGGAGGCAACAAAACGGCTGTGGGAGTAGCGGCCGGTTGGCTCAAGTTTTTGAGCCGTCCCGGTTTTACCGGCCACCGTGAGGCCCTGGACATTCGCCAGCTGGCCGGTGCCTGACTCGACGACGCTTCGCAAAATCTCCTGCATGGTCTGGGCGGTCTTGGGACTGATGATCCGGACGGGCTCCTCGCTGCCGTAGGCGCGCGCGACTTGCCCGTCGGCGGTCTGGAGGCGGTCCACCACATGCGGGCGGAGCCGGAGGCCGCCGTTCGCCACGACCGCCGTCATGACCGCCAACTGGATCGGCGTGACGGCCACCTCCTGGCCGATCGGGATGATGTAGGGGGAGAGCCTCGACCATTTCGCCGGCGGGCTCAGCAGCCCATTGACTTCGCCGGGCACGTCGATGCCGGTCCTGCGCCCGAAGCCGAACGCGCGGATGTACCGGTAGAGCTCGTCGGGCGAAAGGCGCTGGGCCGACTTGGCGGTGCCGATGTTCGATGAGTACTTGATGACGTCGTGGAAGGACAGCGTCCCGTGCGGCTGGTGGTCGTGCAGAATGTGGTGGGCGACGGTCGGGTACGCGCCGTTCTCGCAGAAGACCGGCTCCTTAGGCGTGATCCGCCCCGCATCAAGGAGTGCTGCGGCGGTGACGATCTTGAAGATGCTGCCCGGCTCGAAGAGGTCGGTCACCGCGCGGTTGCGCCGGTGCGCTACCGGTGAGCCGGCCGGGGCGTTCGGGTCGAACGAGGGGGCGTTCGCCATGGCCCGGATGGCGCCGGTCTCCGGATCCATCACCACGACCGACCCGCCCTTGGCGTGGTACTTCTTGACCCCCCATTCCAGCGCCTCTTCGGCCACCTGCTGGACGACGCTGTCGATCGTCAGCACCAGATCGTAGCCGTCCTCCGGATCGGTTCCGGTCGTCCACGGGCCGATCAAGAGCTTGCCGCGGGCGTCCCGCAGCGTGGAGCGCCACCCGTCCTGCCCTTTCAGGGCGCCGTTGAAAGCCAGTTCCAGGCTCTCCAGCCCCCGCTGGTCGATGTTGGTAAAACCCAGGAGATGGCCGGCCAGCCGGCCCTGGGGATAGACCCGCTTCGACTCTTCGACGATGCCGATGCCGTCGGAGCGCATGGTCAAAATCTGCGGGGTCAGCGAGAGATCCACCTGGCGCGCCACCCACACGAATCCCTTGTCCCGCTCAAGCTGCCGCTGGATCATCCGCGCATCCCGCCCCACGACACCCGCCAGCCGCTTCGCCGTTGCCTGCTTGGCCGACACCTGCCGGGCGTTGGCGAAGACGGAAGGCACCGGGATGCTGACCGCCAAGAGCCGTCCGGTTTGGTCATAGATGGCGCCGCGCCGCGCGGGCAGGGTCTGCCGCAACTCATGCTGGCTGGCCGCCACCGCGGTATAGCGGGGCGAGGCCGCGACCTGAATCCACACGCATCGAAGCCACAGCACCCCCAGTAATCCCAAACCGACCACCAGCACCCCGATGACCCGGTCGTTGGTTGTCTTCGCCATGACTCATCCTGGGTAGTGCCCTAAGTTCCTGCTGGGATCGCGATCGTTCAGTCCGCCGTGTCCCCGGCGCTGTCCTGCCGGTCCGGATCCAGCGCCGCCACATGGTCGAGGCGCGGCTCAACCCCGCCGAGCCCTTCTGCCATCGCTTCGCTCTCCGCCGCCCGGACCGCGGCGAAGGCCCGCTCGGGCGAGAGGGTGGACCAGGCGACCAGCTTGAGTTGCCGGTCCTGCGCTGCGCGTGCCAGGCGGCCGGGTGATTCCAGTCCCGTCACCTGGGCGCGCAGCCATGAGAGGTCGGTTTCCTGCTGATGCACCTGCGCCAACCGCTTTCCCACGGCATACCCTTTCACGTAGAGGGCGTTGTGCTGGCTGACCTTGAGGCATCCCAGGGCCACCACGATCCCGATCAGCCCCATCCAGCGCGAGAGCGGCATCAGGACTCCGCGCTCCGCTCAATCGCGCGCAGTTTCGCGGAACGGGCGCGCGGGTTGCGCGCAACTTCCTCATCAGACGGGGTCAGCGGCTTCTTGGCGAGGAGCGTCCATCGCTGCTCACGAGCGCCTTCCACGAAGGCGCGCTTCACGAGCCGATCTTCCAGGGAATGGAAGGCGACGATGACGGCGCGGCCGCCGGGGGCGAGGAGATCCGGAAGTGCTACGAGCACGTTGCGCAGCGTCCCCAGCTCGTCGTTCACCGCCATCCGCAGCGCCTGAAACACCCGGGTGGCCGGATGCAGCCGGCCATACCGGGCGCGGGACGGCACGGCGTCGCTGACGACCTGGGCGAGGCGCGTCGTCGTGCCGATCGGCTGGCGGCGGCGTTCCTGGACGATCCGTCCGGCGATCCGCCGCGCGTAGCGCTCTTCCCCGAGCTCGGTGAACAGGCGCTGCAACTCATCCGCGCCGGCGCGGTTGACGAGGTCCTCGGCCGTCTCTCCCTGCTCCGGGTCCATGCGCATGTCGAGCGGACCCTCTTTCGAGAAGCTGAAGCCGCGTTCCGGCTGGTCCACCTGCAGGCTCGACATCCCCAGATCCAGCAGGAGGCCATCGACGCCGGTCAGATGCTCGTCGCGGAGGATCGCGGGCAGGTCGCGAACATTGCCGTGCCGGAAGAGGACGCGCGGCTCGAACTCCGCCAGCCGCCGTTTCGCCAGCTCGAGCGAGCCGCGGTCGCGGTCAATGGCCAGGAGCGTGCCGTCCGGCAGCAGGTGCGGCAGGATCGCCAGGCTGTGGCCGCCGGTGCCCACCGTCCCATCCACGATGACGGCACCCGGCCTGGGGTTGAGCAAGCGCAGCACCTCGGCCGTCATCACCGGCTGGTGCCACATCGGGGCGGGTTCGGTAATCATCACCGCACACCCGGTGGGCGCACCGTCGTGGAGCCCCACGGCCGTCTCGTCTCGCATCGGTTCACAGGCGCCTCAGCGCTACTCCAGCATCACGCGTTCGGCGACTTCTTCGAAGCTTTGCCGGGACGTCTCGTAGAAGGCCTGCCACCGTTCCCTCGACCAGACCTCCATCCGGCTCGAGATGCCGACGATCACGACGTCCTCCTTGATGCCGGCGAATTCCTTGAGCGACTTCGGCACGAGGATGCGGCCCAGGCCGTCTACCGAGACTTCGACGGCGCCCGAGAAGAACATGCGGTTGAACTTGCGCCCCTCCGCCTTGGTGAACGGGATCTGCTTGAACCGGCTCTCGACGAGGCGCCACTCGGACTCCGGAAACAAGAAGAGACAACCGTCGAGGCCTCGCGTCAGGAAGAGTGCGGCGACGTCGTGCTCCTTCAGAGCCTGGCGGAATTTCGCCGGGACGATCAGGCGACCCTTGCGGTCGATGGCGTGCTCGAATTCCCCGTAGAACATGGTACCTCGCGCCGCTGCTGCACCCGAAACACAGAACGGTCACCCCGCGCCTCGTGCCGAGCCAGCCGGACCGGTGACCGAGAATCTTCCACTTCCTCCCACTTCCTTCCACGAGACGCCCAAACTATACCTTTCCCCCACCACTCTTGTCAAGCCAAAAACCACGCTTTGTTATGAAACATTAAGTGATGCTGGATGTGGAAAGACGGGGCTCGATCAGGAAGAGAGCGGGTGGTACGGAGCTAGCGGAGAGAACTCTTGGCGAGGACCCGGCGGGCGCGCCGCACATCGCGCCGCACCTGCCGGATCAGCGCCTGCGGGCTTGGAAAACAACGTTCGTTGCGCAAACGACGGTGCAGGAACACGACCACGCGGCGCGCGAGGAGCGAGGCGGTGACATCGAGCAGATGGACTTCGCAGACCAGCGGGCCCGCGCCGAACGTCGGGCGGACGCCGAGGTTCATCACCCCACGGTACCCGCGAGCGCCGGTCACCAGGCTCACCGCGTAGACCCCGCGGGGCGGCAGCGTGCTGGCGGTGAGGCGCACGTTCGCCGTCGGAAACCCGAGCCGCCGACCGCGGCCAGCACCCGGTACCACGGTGCCGTACAGCGCGGGCGGACGGCCGAGCAGCCGCTTCGCGTCGGCGAGCCGGCCGCCGGCGATCAACCGGCGGATCCGCGAACTGGAAATCGGCGCGCCGCCGCTGCGGACGTCCCGCACCGCCATCACCCGCATGCCCAGTTCCGGGGCAAGCGACCGCAGCGTCGCCATGTTCCCATGACGGTCGCGCCCGAACGTGAAGGACTCGCCGACGATCAGCGCGGCGGCCCGCAGCCGCCCTTTCACGACGCGGCGGACAAACGTCTCCGCCGGCAGAGCCGCAAAACCTCTCGTAAACGGAATCACCAGGACCCAGTCGACACCCAGCGCGAGCAGCGCGTCCAGCCGCGCGTCAAGCGGCATCAGCGCAGGCGAGGCGTGGGCGGGATCCAGCACCGTCTGAGGATCGGGGTCGAAGGTCACGACGACGCTGATGCCGCGGCATCGTCGGGCGAGGCGGACGGTGGAGCGGACGAGGCGCTGGTGCGCCCGGTGGACGCCGTCGAACACGCCGACCGTCACCACCGCAGGCCGGGAGGGCGGCGGGACCGCCGCCAGGCCGATGAAGAGGCGCATCAGCGCTGCGGTCGTTCACAACGACCAACAGGATTTCGCCGATTTCGAGACGATTTCGCCGATCGGGAGTCCATCTGCGAAATCAATCCACAATCTGCGGAATCATATTGGGTGTTGACACGAATTATCGGGCGCGGTGGCCGGCGCCAGCGGCACGGGACGCAGCTCGCGCGCCAGCGCTTCGGGCGACGCGTCGGCAATCCACGCCAGCGGCTTCGCCTCCTGCGCCCTCCATGACCCGACGCGCGTCCGGACCAGCCGTGTCAGATGCCCGACGGTCCCGAGCCGTTCCGCGATGGCTTCGCCGAGGCTCCGGACATAGGTTCCCGACGAGCATTCCACGAGCACGGTGAGTGTTGGGGGCGTCCAATCCAGGAGGGCCAGCTGGAACACGTGCACGGTGCGCGGCTCGAGCGTCACCGGCTGCTGCCTGCGCGCCCACCAGTAGGCGGGACGGCCGGCCACCTTCACCGCGCTGTAGGCGGGCGGCGTCTGGCTCAGCGAACCGGTGAACTCGCGCAACACGTCCTCGAGCCGCCCGCGCTCCAGCGGCGGGACCGGTACGCTCCGGACGGGCGCGCCCTCGGCATCGCCCGTCTCCGTCTGCGTGCCGAGCCGCACCATGGCCTCGTACGTTTTGTCGTGTGTTTGCAGGGCGTGCTGATGCTTCGTGGCCGCTCCCACCAGGAGCACGAGCAGCCCCTCCGCCATCGGGTCGAGCGTGCCGGTATGGCCGATGCGCTGCACGCCCAGCTTCCGCCGCACGATTGCGACGACGTCGTGCGACGTCATCCCGGCCGGCTTGTGGACCAGCAGGACGCCTTCCGGCCCGCTCATGCTTCTCCCGGCGGCGCCTTCAGGCGCTCGAACTTCTCCGAGAGCGCGATGGAGTCCTCGATCGATGCGTCGTAGCGGAACACCAGCTCCGGAATGACTTTGAGCCGGAACCGTTTTTTGAGCAGGCGGTGGATGAACGGCGTGGAGCGGTCCAGCGCCTCCTGGGAGCGTACGCGCTCCTGTACCTCTCCCAGGCAGCTGAACCCCACCTTCGCATGGCGCAGGTCCTTGGACAGCTCCATCCGGGTGATCGTCACGAACCCCAGGCCCGGGTGCTTCAGCTCCCGGTGGATGATGACGGCGATCTCCTGCTGGAGCTGCTGGGCCAGCCGTTCAACGCGGGGGGATTGCATCAGGCGTCTCCTTCCTGTGCTGACAGATACTCTGCATCCACCCGGATGAGCTCGACGAGGCGCGTCATCCGGACCCACTCGGTCACCTGGTCCAGCAGCCCCTGGACGTAGGCGCGGTCCTCGCCGACGGCGGAGAGGCCCAGCGTCGCGCGCTGCCACGTGTCGTTGGCGTCCACCTCGGCCACCGCCACGTTGAAGCGGCCGCGCAGCTGGTCCTTCAGCCGCTTGACGACGGATCGTTTGTCCTTCAATGAGTGCGCCTCGGGCACGCGCACGTCAAGCTGCAGCAGCCCGACCACCATCTCGCCTCCCGACGGAGCGCGGCCCGACGCGGGCGAAGAGCTCGGCGAACCGCTCCAGACACTCGCGGGGATTCGCCTCGGCGGCGATGCGATCCAGCTCCTTGCGCAGCCGCCCCGTGTTCAGCCAGCCGATGGCGCCCGCTTTCACGGCCTCGCGCGCGGCGCGCTCCGTCCGGGGTTCCCAGCGCAGACCGAACCGCGCGAGAAACCGCACGCCGCGCAGGAGCCGGCTCGGATCATCGAAGAAGCTCCGGCTGTGCAGGATGCGCAGCTCCCTGCGGCGCAGGTCGCGCGAGCCGTGGAACGGATCCAGGAGCATCAAGCGCCGGCGGCGGTTCAGCGCCACCGCCATCGCGTTGATGGTGAAGTCCCGGCGGAAGAGATCGTCGCGCAGGGTGCCCGCCGCGACCTTCGGGTACGCGGCCGGCTTCGCGTACGTTTCCCGCCGGCAGGCGGCGAAGTCGATGCGGGCGGGCAGGCCATCCAGCGCGAGCGTCGCGGTGCCGAACTGCTCGTGCGCCGTGACGGCGCCTCCCAGCTCGCGCGCCGCGGCGCGCGCCAGCTCGATGCCGCTCCCCTCCACCGAGATATCGAGATCCGCACTACCGCCGGGCCGACGCAACAGCCAGTCGCGCACGCACCCGCCGACGGCATAGGCGGGCACTCCAAGCTGATCCGCAAGGCGGCCGATCGTCTGGAGCACCACTCTGCTGCGAACTGGAATCGTCACGCGCGCCATGCTGACAAGGATATATCCCTGATGACGTTGCCTCACGGACGAGGATGAAACCGCTCGTGCACGGCCTTCAGCCGCGCGCGGTCCACATGCGTGTAGCGCTGCGTCGTGCTGATGCTGGCGTGCCCCAGCAGCTCCTGGACGGTGCGCAGGTCGGCCCCCCGCTCGAGCAGGTGCGTCGCGAAGGAATGGCGCAGCGTGTGCGGACCGATCGCCTTCTCGATGCGCCCCGCGCGGGCGTAGCGCCGGAGGAGCTGCCAGACCCGCTGCCGCGTTAGGCGCTTACCGCGCCGGTTCACGAAGAGCGATACCACCTCCGGCCGTTTGGCCGTCAGCCGCGGCCGCTCGTCCTTCAAGTACCGGCCCAGCGCCGCGGAGGCGGTGCGGCCCAGCGGCACGATGCGTTCCTTGTTCCCCTTCCCGATGCAGCGGACGAAGCCAGCGTCGAAATTGCAGCTGCCCACGTCCAGCGACACGAGCTCCGACACGCGCAAGCCAGTACCGTAGAGCAGCTCGAGCATGGCGAGGTCCCGCAGGCCCAGGCCCTGCGCGGCCACGCTCGCGAGCAGCCGTTCCACCTCCGAGACGTTGAGCGTCTGCGGCAGCTTCTGCCACAGCCGCGGCGTCTCGATGAACGCGGTCGGCGCGCGCGTCATGCGCCGCTGGAGCTCCAGGAAGCGAAAGAGCCCCTTCACCGCGGCCAGCTTCCGCGCCACCGTCGCCGGGCTGCGGCCGGTCCGGAGCGACTGGAGAAACTCGCGCACGTGCGCGGGCCGCACGCGGGTGAGCGATGCCACGCCGCGCTGCTTGAGGAACGCTTCGAACTGCGCCAGATCCAGCCGGTAGCTCTCACGGGTGGTCGGGCTCAAGCCCCGCTCGAGCTCCAAGTAGGCGAGGTACGTCTCAACGTCTTCGCTCACGATGCGTGCTCCAACTCACCCGGCGCTCGCGCGGGCGGGTCACGGGGTGGATGGCGTCGCTGCCGGCGGCTCCTGCGCGGCCGGGGTCTCGTCCGTGTTCGGGGCCTGGGCGGGCTTGAGTCGATCCTCGACCTTCCGCCAGAAGAGGTCGCGCCGGATGGCGCGCGACTGCGCGTCGAGCTCGCGCCAGGCCGCACCCGCCGTCAATTCGCTGAGGTGGCTGGTCTGGACCTGCCGATTGATCCGCGCGCGGCTCTCGATGAGGGGAGCGAACTGCGCGCCGAGATCTTCCGCGACCAGGCTCTGGAGCATCGTCAACTCATTGAGCGATTCGGTGGAGGCCAGCTTCACCCGCTTCGCGTTGAGCGGCTTCGCCCGGAGCCCGTCCATGAACTCCCCGTTCCAGTAGTCGAACATCAGGTAGTGCTTGCGGTAGCGGTCGAGCGGCGTCATCGCCTGGGTGTAGTCTTGGAAGTTGATGACCGGGGTGGGAGCTACCCGGAGGCCCTTGGGCTTGCGGGTGAACTTCCGCTGGACCGACTCGCAACCGGAGAGCGTAGTAAGCAGTAGGCAGAAGGCAGTGGGCAGGATCACAAACCGGCGCCACTGCCTACTGCTGGATAAGTTTCTTAAAGGCGGTTTCATTCAGCACCCTCACCCCCAGTTTCTTGGCCTGCGCCAGCTTGGAGCCGGAGGCCTCGCCGGCGACCACGAAGCTTGTCTTGCGGCTCACGCTTGAGGACGCCCGTCCGCCCAGGCGCCTCACGAGCGCTTCCGCCTCGGCGCGGCTCATGCCGGAGAGCTCACCCGTAAAGACGACCGTGAGACCCGCCAGCGGCTGCGGTCCCGCGGAGTACCTCGGCTGGGTCATGGCGACGCCGGCGTCCTCCAGCTCGTTGATCAACGCCCGAGTCTGCGGCTGGCGGAAGAACTGCGTGAGCGACTCGGCGACCACCGGTCCAATCCCGGACACCGCTTCCAGTTGAGCGCGGGGCGAGCGCATCAGCCGCGCCATCGAGCCGAACCGTTCGGCCAGGTCGAACGCCGCCTTTTCTCCGACATGGCGGACCCCGAGCGCGTAGAGCAGCCGACTCATCCCGCGGCCGCGGCTCTCACGGATGTTGGCAAGCAGGTTCTCGGCTCGCTTTTCCGCGAAGAGCGGCAGCGTGAGCAGCTCCTTCGCGGTCAGCCGGTAGAGGCCGGCCGCGTCACGGATCAGACGCCGGCCGACGAGCGCTTCGACCACCACGTCTCCCAGCCCCTCGATATCCATCGCGGCGCGGCTGCCGAAATGGAGCATGGACCGGACGAGCTGAGCCGGACACGAGGGGTTGATGCACCGGTGGGCAACCGCCTCTTCTTTCTCCTTCGCCATCGTCCCGCCGCACTCCGGGCACGCGGCCGGCGGCTTGATGGCGCGCTCCGTCCCTGTCCTGCGGCTCTCGAGCACCTTGATGACCTGCGGGATCACGTCGCCCGCCCGCTGAATGACCACCCAGTCCCCGACCCGGACGCCGAGCCGGCGGACCTCGTCGTAGTTGTGCAGCGTAGCACTCGAGATCGTCACCCCGCCGCAGGAGACGGGTGAGAGGCCGGCGACCGGCGTCACCGTGCCGGTGCGTCCCACCGAATGCAGGACGTCGAGCACCTGCGTGGTCGCCTGGTGCGCCGGGAACTTGTACGCGACGGCCCAGCGCGGCGACTTGTGGGTCAGGCCCAGCTGCTCCTGCAGGGCGAGCTCGTTCACCTTGATCACCACCCCGTCCGCTTCATAGCCGAGCCGGCTCCTGAGCCCCTCCAGCGCGCGGCACCGGCGCCTGACCTCAGCGAAGGAGCGGCAGCACGTCGCGTGGTCGGTGACCGGCAGGCCGAGCCGCCGGCAGGCCTCCAGGAACTCCCAATGGGAGGCGAAACGCACCCCCGCCACCGAAGCGTACGAGTGCGTGAAGAAGCGGAGGGGCCGCTGAGCGGTGACCTGCGGGTCTTTCTGCCGAAGGCTGCCCGCGGCCGCGTTGCGGGGGTTGGCGAACCTCTCCTCCTCCCGCCGGCTGGCCGCGTCGTTGTACCGCGCAAACGCCTCGGTGGGCATGTACACTTCCCCGCGCACCTCGAGCCGGCGCGGGGCGTCTGTCTGCAGCCGTAGGGGAATCGCCCGGATCGTCTTCGCGTTGGCGGTGACCTCTTCCCCCGTCGTGCCGTCGCCCCGCGTCGCCGCCTGGACCAGCCGTCCCCGCTCATAGGTGAGCGCGAGCCCCACCCCGTCGATCTTCAGCTCCACCGTGTACGTCGGCTTGACGCCGCCGAGCCCCTTCGCCACCCGTTGCTGCCAGGCCGCCACCTCGTCCTCGCTGAAGGCGTTGTCCAGCGAGAGCATCGGGGTCGCGTGGCGCACCGCGCGGAACGCCTCATCCGGCACTCCGCCCACCCGCTGGGTCGGCGAATCCGGCGTGACAAGGCCGGGGTGCTGATCCTCAAGCGTCTTAAGCTGCCGCAGCAGCCGGTCGTATTCCGCATCGGAGATCTCCGGCTGATTGAGGACGTAGTAGCGGTGGTCGTGGCGCCGGATGGCCTCCCGCAGCGCTCGGGCGTCCGCCGCAGGGCCCTTCGCGGACACGCGTCGTGACGGCGCGGCCATCGCTATCGGCCCATGGCCAGGCGGGCGGCGAGGAACTCGGGCAGCCCAGCCTGGCGGATCTTCTGCTGCGCGGCGAGGACGTCATACGGCGTCCGGTGGAACGAAACGCGCCGGCGCTCGGTGTCGACCACGACGAAGCTGGCCCGCGGGTCCCCGTCGCGAGGCTGGCCCACGCTGCCGGGATTGATGAGATACCGCCGGGCGTCCGGAGCGTCCTCATACGCCAGATCGGCCATCGGCTGGGGGTGGGTCACCATCCGCATCAGGCGCCGCTGGCCCCGGTCGAACTCGATGAAACACGGCAGGTGGGTGTGGCCCGCCAGACAGAGGAGTGTGCGGCAGGTCGTCAGCGTATCCACAACCTGGGCCGCGTCCACCAGGTACTCAAACCGTTGAGGGTGGCGCAGGCTCCCGTGGACCAGGGTGAACGGTTCGACCGTCACCGTCAAGGGGAAGCGCCGCAGCGCATCTACATCCGCAATGCTGAGCTGCGCGCGGGTCCACACCACCGCAGCCCGGGCCGCGTCATTGAAGCCGTTCACGTCCAGCTTACCGACGCAGGCCAGGTCGTGGTTGCCGGCGGCCGTCATCGCCTCGCGCGCCCGGAGGCGCTCCAGGCAGGCGCTGGGGTCCGCCCCGTAGCCGACCACGTCGCCAAGACACAGGAGGCGGTCGATCCGCTCGGCGGCGAGCGCATGCAGGACGGCGGTGAGCGCTTCGAGGTTGCCGTGGATGTCGGAGAGGATGGCGTACCGCATCAATTCGAGTTGGCGAGTTGGCGGGTTGGCGAGTTAGCGCGTTCCACGCCAGGATGGGCACTCCAATCATCACGGCTAACACGCCAACGCGCAAACTCGCTAACGCGCCAACGCCGTTAGGAGTACCGGATTTCGAACTCGTTGAAGGTGTCGGAGGCGTTGCTCCAGGACACCTCGACCTGCTGGATGAAGTTCTTCATGGCGCCGGCGTGGAGGGCGTCCAGAAACTCCCGGAGCGTCCCATCCTCCCCTTCCGCCACCAGTTCGACCCGCCGGTCGCGGAGGTTCTTCACCCAGCCGACCACGCCGAGCGTGTGGGCGGTCTCTTCCGCCATCATCCGGAAGCCGACTCCCTGGACCCGACCTGAGTAAAAGACGTGCACGCGCTTCTTCATGGGCCCCTCCCCGCCCGATGACGCCTGGCCGACGGAGGGGGAGGATTGCCCTGTATTGTAATCGTTTAGCCCCGCGATTGCCACCCCTTGGCGGGGTCGCGCGGAAGACGGATGCGGGTCAGGGCGCGGCGGGAGGTTCCGGCTCGAGCGGATACTGCATCTGGTGTCACTGGTCGGGGCTTCAGGATTTTCCGCCCCAGAACTTCGGCGGACCCGCCAATCTTTTTGGCGGGGAACCCAGGACCTCGTGGTCCCCCCGGCCCGACCCGGCCTCACAGGACCCCCCTGGCGGGCCGGGGCGGGCGAACCAGACGCTCTACCTTCTACCTACTACCGTTTCGCCTGTGGTCCGACGTACTTAATGACTTCCCGTGCATCGTACGCCGTCGGGCTGTCATCGGGTTTCTTCCCGTGGAATGCCTTAATCATCACAGTGCTGCCGGGGAGCCGAACGTTAAACGCATAACCTGGAGTTGAGGTGGTCCGGGTTGTGGCTGACCCACTTGCTGAGCCATAGGTCATGTTTCCATACGTTGACGCATACCCGCTAGTGCCCCCGGTTGTATATGAGGTGGAGGAGCCTGGCATTACAATGGGGATCGACTTCCCCGTATCACTTGCCTCAACAATGATGAAATAATCAAAGCCCGCCTCAGAAGCGACCTCCGCGCACCGCAGCAATACGTAGGTTTGCAACTTCGGCTGAGGCGTATAGGCGTTCGCATCGAACGACACCACGAACGTATTCTGGTCGATTTGATGGTCAGAGTAGCCAAAACGCCAACCCTTCTTTCCGTAACCAGTGGCGCAACCTGCCACAAGCAGCGTGAGACACACAAGCCTTACGCAAGGAATCGTTTTCATTTACCTACACCACTTCGCCCAGCCTCATCATTCTCTCTCCGGTTTTCTCAATTCCTATATGTCACCTATTTGCTGAACCATTTTACAAGCGCCTCAATGAACTGGGGCGCACCAATGATAATCATGCCGATCGACAGCAAAATCATCACTATGGCTAAACGAGTGCTCGAACGATTGAATGCGCGAATAGCTTGGCTCTGTCGCCTGATCTGCTCCGCCCTTGCAAGAGGACGAAGAATATCTCCGTTCATACCCGTCCTGGTGGCCAGAATCACCAGCCCTTTGTCGCAGACCTCAAACACCTTCTGAGGATCCTTCAGTAATTCGGTGTCTGTAGGAATGTCCATCGAGTTGTCTCTACGGGTCTTCGGGATGAAAAAAATCGGGGCGCTGGGATTTGAACCCAGGGCCTCCTGGTCCCGAACCAGGCGCTCTACCAAGCTGAGCCACGCCCCGTTCTGCTTCGCCGCCCCATTTTCATGGGGCGGCTCTTCTCCGCTTCTTCGAAGCTCCGAAGGAGCGAAGAAGAGCTTCGCAGCAACACATCTCCTGTGAAAAACGGCGAAGGGGTCCGCGCTACCAAGCTTGCCTCTGCGAAGCTCGGGCCGGAAGGCCACGAGCGAAGCAGGGCTGAGCCACGCCCCGATGTCGCATCAGTCGGATCGTTGATGATCAATTCCTTGATGAATGAGCGTGCGCTTCACGATGGAGTGGAATGGCCGAGACCCGCACGTGGTAGCCGAGCACGGAAAGGACCTTCTGAAGAGTACCGAGGTTATCGAAGTCGCCGTTTTCGAGCTTCGAGACCTGTTGCTGGGTAACACCCAGCCGACGCGCCAGCGCGGTCTGAGACAGCCGACGACGGATGCGCTCGCTGACGATCACCTTGGCCACCTTCACCTTCTCCTCATCCAATTCCTGAAGCTCACGGAAAGAAGCGTGGCGACGTTTTTCCTGCAGGTGCTCCTCGACCGCTTTCAGCTTCATGAGGCCACCTCCTCTCAACCCTTGTGTGCCAGATAGGTGTTCTTCCGTTGGACCGCAAGCGCGAATTCCTGGGCTGGGAGTTTTTGCGTTTTCTTCTTCATCGCATGCACCAAGATGATCCGCTTGCCGTCGAAACAGTAGAACGCCCGAATCTGACCCGCGTGTGTCTCAAATCGCAGCTCGTAGAGGTTTTCCTCAAGTCGTTTGGCATGTGGTTGCGGCAAGCGCGGCCCGAATTCTTCCAACAAGCTTCGCTTGAAGAAGAACTTCCGCTGCGCTGCTGGATCTAGCCCGTTGATAAACTCTTCAACCGGCGCTCGCCCGCCTTCGGTCTGGAAATAGTATGCGGCGTACTCAGCCAAATCACCGACCTCTACTGATAAGAATACAACTTTTTAGTTGTATCGTCAAGAGCACATCCATTGTTTGTGTCCCGAACCAGGCGCTCTACTCCCTCGGCCGTGACCGGCCTCGGGACTCCCGTCGCCCGCCACCGCGGGCTCGGTCGCAAGCTGAGCCACGCCCCGTTCTGCTTCGCCGTTCCATTTCCATGGGGCGGCTCTTCTCCGCTTCTTCGAAGCTCCGAAGGAGCGAAGAAGAGCTTCGCAGCAACACATCTCCTGTGAAAAACGGCGAAGGCGTCCGCGCTCCCACGCTTGCCTCTGCGAAGCTCGGGCCGGAAGGCCACG
>Ga0155282_1094_pt1 | contig 19916 bp, 21 predicted proteins | sample RifCSPhighO2_02_FD_106250 | JGI IMG/M metagenome (GOLD analysis project Ga0155282, IMG submission 106250) | Omnitrophica WOR_2 bacterium RIFCSPHIGHO2_02_FULL_68_15 | reverse complement strand
GCCGTAGGCCTTGGGGTTGGTCGTGAGTCGGGCGCGGATGGCGCTGAGGAGGCGGCGTTGGACCGGCGGATCAAACTGGGCCAGATCGTCTTCGAGGACCAGCGGGGGAATGTGAACGGTCCACACGCGATCAGCGCCGTTTCACCCGCCGCTCGACCTCGTCCAGCGACAGGTACTCCCGACGCGGGGTGTGACGCTCGCGGGCCAGCGCGGCGCCGCCGAGGACGTGGTCTTCCACCCACTCCAGCGTCGCCTCCAGCTCCTCGTATCTGGCGATGGGGAGCAGGACGGCCAGCGGTTTTCGCCGGCGCTCCAGGATGACCGTCGAACGCTGCATCGCCCGCAGGACGTCTTCCAGCTTGGTCCGGAGCTCGGATACCCCGACCAACGTCGTCGGCTCCTTCACGGTCACCATGGCACACCTCCCTCACCCACAAGCATGCCACATGCCTGTTGAATTGTCAAATGAATCGTCAATTGATATGACAGCAATTATGGGGTCGGGAGGGCGGCGAGGATGGCGGTCAGCAGGGGGGTCGGCCAGAGGCCGAGGAGGACGACGCCGGCCAAGGAGGCGCCGAGGGCCAGGCGGAGCGGCCAGGGGCTGTCGGCGTGCGCCCCCGTGGGGGGCGGGGGGCTCAGGTACATCTGCTTGAGGAGGAGGGCGTAGTAGAAGACGGCGATGACGCTGTTGACGGCGGCGACGACGGCCAGAAGGACGCGGTCGCTCTGAAGCGCGGCGGCGAAGATCCAGACCTTGGCGAGGAACCCGGCCAGCGGCGGGATGCCGGCCAGCGACAGCAGGGCCAGCGCGAACCCGGCGGCGAGCACCGGATGCGTCTGCGCCAGTCCCGCGTAGGCGCCGAGGTCCTCGCGGCCGGTGGCGTTCGCCACGGCGATGACACAGCAAAAGGCGGCCAGGTTCATCAGGACGTAGACGAGCGCGTAGTAGGTGACGGCGAAGGCGCCGGCGGGGCCGGCGGCGACGACGCCGATGACGATGTACCCGGCTTGGGCGATGGAGGAGTAGGCGAGCAGGCGCTTGACGTTGGTTTGGCGGAGGGCGGCGACGTTGCCGAGCGTCATCGTGAGGATCGCCACGACTTCCAGCGGGGCGGCCCAGATCGGCGTCAGCCCGCGGAAGGCCAGCCCCAGGACCCGCACGAGCAGGGCGAACCCGGCGAGCTTCGGCCCGGCCGAGACGAAGGCGGCCACGGCGGTCGGCGCCCCTTCGTAGGCGTCGGGCGCCCAGGCGTGGAACGGGACGAGCCCCACCTTGAAGGCGAGCCCGGCGAGCACCAGCAGGGCGCCGACGACCAGGAGCGAGTGGTTGAGGTGGGTCCCGTCCGCGAGGGCGGCCGCCAGAGCGGAGAGGTCGAGCGTGCCGGCCGCGCCATACACCCAGCTCACACCGTAGAGGAGCATCGCCGTGGCGAGCGTCCCGACGAGGAAGTATTTCAAGCCGGCCTCGGCGGAGACCGCCTCGCGCCGCAGGAACCCGGTCAGGAGGTACGAGGTCAGCGAGACGAGCTCCAGCCCGACGTAGACCATCAGGAGGGATTGCGCGCCGGTGACGAGCAGGAGCCCCGCGCCGCTCAACAAGAGCAGGCCGAAGAACTCCGGCAGGTCCTCGCGCAGGGTCGTCGTGCCGAGGGTCATCAGGATGACGAGGAGTAGGACGCCGAGGATGCCGACCTGGAGGAGGGCGATCCACGGGGTGCGCACCAGCATCCCGTCGAACAGCGCCGCCCCGCCGGCCGGCTGGGCCAGGAGCGCCCAGGCGGCGGCCACGACACCGCCGGCCGCCGCGGCCGCGGCGGGGCGCGGGTGCCGCCAGAGACGCGCGGTGACGATCAGCAGGAGGGCGGTCGTCGCCAGCAGGAGTTCCGGGAGCGCGGCGGCGGTGTCGTGGAGCAGGGTCATCGAGTGATCAGCCCAACGGGCCGATGATCTGGCGCAGGAGCGACGCGAGCGCCGGGGCTTGGAGGTCGAGCACCATCGCCGGCCAGACGCCGATGGCGACGGTCAGCAGGAGCAGGGGCACGAGCGTGGCCAGCTCCAGGCGGTTGATCTCCGGCAGGGTCTGCCAGCGCGGGTTGAGCGGCCCCAGCAGGACGCGTTGGAGCATGAGGAGGATGTAGCCGGCGGTCAGCACGATGCCGAGGACCGACAGCCCCGTCGCCAGCCGGTGGGCCGGGAAGGCCCCCAGCAGGGAGAGGAATTCCGCGACGAACCCGCTCAACCCCGGCAGGCCGAGCGACCCGAGCGAGAAGACCATCAGCAGTCCCGAGTAGACCGGGACGCGCGCGCTCAAGCCCCCGAAGGCGGCCAGGTCGCGGGTGTGGGTCCGGTCATAGAGGACGCCGACGAGCAGGAACATCCCGCCCGTGAGCAGGCCGTGGCTGACCATCTGCAGCATCGCCCCGTTGAAGCCGGTCTGGGTCATCGCGCTGGCCCCCAGCAGGACGAAGCCCATGTGGCTGACCGACGAGTAGGCGACCAATTTCTTGAAGTCGGTCTGGGCCATCGCCACGAGCGCGCCGTAGAGGATGTTGATGACGGCCAGCACCGCCAGCGGCCCCGCCAGCGTCTGCGCGGCGGCCGGCAGGAGCGGGAAGGCGATGCGGAAGAGCCCGTAGCCCCCCATCTTCAGGAGGACGCCGGCCAGCAGGACGGAGATCGGCGTGGGGGCCTCGACGTGGGCGTCGGGCAGCCAGGTATGGAACGGGAAGACCGGGACCTTGATGGCGAACGCGAGGAAGAAGCCGAGGAACAGGAGCTGTTGGAGGCCCAACGGCAGGGACCGGCCGACGGCCGCCAGCTCCGGAATGGCGAAGGTGTGCGGCGCGGCGTGCAGATAGAGCGCCAGGATCGCCAACAGCATGAAGACGGAGCCGGCCAGCGTATAGAGAAAGAACTTGATCGCGGCGTACTCTTTGCGCGGGCCGCCCCAGATGCCGATGAGGAAGTACATCGGGACGAGGACGATCTCCCAGAAGACGTAGAAGAGGAACAGGTCGAGGGCCAGGAACGTCCCGAGCATCCCGGTCAGGAGGAGCAGGTAGAAGATGAAGTATTCTTTCACGCGCGTCGTGATGCCGAACGAGGCCAGGCAGGCGAGGAACCCCAGCAGGACGGTCAGCAGGACCATCGGCAGGGAGATGCCGTCCACCCCGAGGTAATAGGTGATCTGCGCGGCCGGGATCCACGACAGGCGCTCGACGAACTGGTAGCCCGGGGCCGCCGGCTGGAACCGGGCCAGGAGCGCCAGCCCGACGAGGAGCGTGGCGGCGGTGACGGCGGTCGCCACGGCGCGCAGGGCCCGGACGTTGCGGCCGGGCACCGCCAGCAGGAGGAAGACCCCGATGAGCGGGAGGAACGTCAACCACGTCAACATTTACAGGCCTCCACGAGTGAGGGCCACGGCGAGCGCGAGCGCGGCGCCCGCCGCGGCCAGGAGCAGGTAGTGTTGGACGACGCCGGTCTGCAGGCGGCGGGCCAGCGACCCGACGCCGCCGACCAGCGCGGCAGTCCCGTTGACCGCGCCGTCCACGAGCACCGCGTCCACCCAGCGCTTGAGCCGGCTGACTGCCAGCGTGCCGGTCCCGACGAGGTTGACGGCGCCGTCAATGAGCCGCTGGTCGGCGCGGAACGCCCCGCGGGTGGCCGCCAGCACCGGCCGGATGATCCAGCGGTCGTACAGCTCGTCCACGTAATACGTGTGCGCGGCGGCCCGCTGCCACGGGGCGAGCGCGGCGCGGAGCCCCGCCGGCAGGAGCGGGCGGTTGAGCCCGTACCGCCAGCCGGCGGCCGCCAGGCCGAGCGCGGCGATGACCGTTGAGAACGCCATGACGGCCAGGTCCGGGGCCGGCGGATGGGGCTCGCCGAGGAACCGCTGGAACGCGTGGCCGCCCCAGGGCGAGCCGGGGAGCCCCACGACGACGGAGGCGACGGCCAGCAGGGCCAGCGGCACGGTCATGACGGCGGGGGATTCATGGGGATGGCCATGGCCGCGGTAGGTCCCGGCGAACGTCAGCAGGAACAGCCGGCCCATGTAGAACGCGGTGAGCGCACTAGTGGCCGCCCCGACGAGGAACAACACCCCGTGGCCGTGGTGGAGCGCCGCCGCCAACAGCTCGTCCTTCGACCAGAACCCGGCCAGCGGCGGGACGCCGGCGATGGCCAGCGTGGCGATGAGGAACGTCACCGCCGTCACGCGCTGTGTGCGCCACAGGCCGCCGAGCTGGCCCACCTCCTGCGCGCCGGCGCCGTGGATGACGCTGCCGGCCCCCAAGAAGAGCAGGGCCTTGAAGCAGGCGTGCGTGACGAGGTGGAAGAACCCGGCGGTCGTGGAGCCGACGCCGAGCCCCAGCATCATGAGCCCGAGCTGGCTGATCGTCGAGTAGGCGAGCACCCGCTTGATGTCGGTCTGGGTGACGGCGATGGTCGCGGCGCCGAAGGCGGTGATCCCGCCGATGACGGCGACCGTCTGCAGGGCGGCCGGGTGATGCTCAAAGAGAACGAACGTCCGCGCCACGAGGTAGACCCCCGCCGCCACCATGGTCGCCGCATGGATGAGGGCGCTGACCGGGGTGGGGCCCTCCATGGCATCCGGCAGCCAGACATGCAGGGGGAACTGCGCCGACTTGCCGACCGCGCCGCAGAAGAGGAGGACGGCGGCCACCCCCAGCCACGGGGACGGGTCGTGCGCCACGGCGGCCAGGTCGGAGAACCGCAGGGTCCCGGTCGTCGTATAGAGGAGGAAGAGCCCCAGCAGGAACCCGGCGTCGCCGAGCCGGGTCGTCAGGAACGCCTTCTTGCCGGCGTCGGCCGCGGCCGGGTTCTCGAACCAGAAGCTGATGAGCAAATAGGAGCAGAGCCCGACGAGCTCCCACCCAACGAACAACAGCAGGAAATGGTCCGCCAACAGCAGGAGGAGCATCGCGGCGGTGAACAGCGAGAGGTAGGCGAAGAACCGGGAATAGCGCGGGTCCCCGTGCATGTAGCCGATGGAGTAGAGGGTGATGAGCGCGCCGATCCCGGTAACGACCAACAGCATTGTCGCGCTCATCGGGTCGGCGACGAGCCCCAGCCGGAACGCGTCGCCGCCGATGGGCAGCCAGGTCCCCGCGCCGGGGGCGGGCCAGGCGACGGCGTGGCCGGCGGCGACCGTCAGGAACGTCCGGACGCTGAGCGCGGCCGCGCCGGCGACCGCGGCCACCGAGACCCACGCGCTGGCGGCCCCCAGCCGGCGGCCGACGAGGATGTTGAGGAGGAAGGCGGCCAGCGGGAGTAGGGGGATCAGCGGCAGCGGCATGCTCACCCCTTCAGGAGATGCATGTCGTCGGCGAAGATCGTCCGCTGGTGGCGGTAGACCGCCAGGACGAGGGCCAGCCCGACGATGGCTCCGGCGGCGGCGATCCCGATGATAAAGAGGGCGGCGGTCTGGCCGAGCGCGGCGTCGCGGTCGGCCGCCGGGATGCCGTAGGCGTTGAAGGCGACGAAGGCCAACGCGGCGGCGTTGAGGATGAGCTCGATGGCCATCAAGATGCCGATGGCGTTGCGGCGGCTGAGGGCGCCGAAGAGGCCGATGGCGAACAGGCCGATGCTGACCGTCAGGAGATGCGAGAGCGGGATCACGATCGGCGTTCCGGCCTGGCGATGACGACGGCGCCGACGAGGGCGCCGATGAGGATGAGCGAGAGGACTTCGAACGGGAGCACGTAGGTCGTCACGAGGCCGCGCCCGAGCGTCTCCAGCGGGACCGGGGCCACCGGCCCGGCCGGCAGGGCGGCGGCCTGGCGGACGGCCAGCCGGAGCGCCCAGCCGGTGCAAAGGGCGACGAGGGCCGCCAGCAGGGCGTGCCGGTTGAGGGCCGGGACGGCCGGGTCGGCGATGCGGGCGGTCAGCATCACGCCGAAGAGGAGGAGGACGAGGATCGCCCCGACGTAGATCAGCACCTGGACGACCGCCAGGAACTCCGCCCCCAGATAGAGGTAGAGCCCGGCCACCCCCAGCAGGGTGACGGCCAGCCAGAGGGCGCTGTGAAAGAGGTTGCGGGTGAGGGTGACGCCGAGGGCGCCGGCCAGCGTGACCGCCGCCAACAGGTAAAAGGCGGCGCGGGCCATCGGGGACAGAACGGTCAGGAGCCAGGCATCGGTCATGATTGGGGTGCGCGTGGCATTATACGGGCGGCCGCGCCGGCTTGTCAAATCCGTTCCGACGGAGTATACTCCCCGGCGTATGCGCGCACGCAGTCGGCCGTTCCAGGTGGTGCGCCGCCGGCTCCTGTTCCGGGGGCGCGTGGTGCGCGCGACCGTCATCCGCCATCCGAAGTCGGTGGTCCTCCTGCCGCTGCTGCCGGGGCGCCGGGTCGTCCTCATCCGCCAGTTCCGGGCCGCGATCGAGCGGTTCATCCATGAGATCCCGGCGGGGACGACGGAGCCGGGGGAAGGGGTCCTCGCCTGTTGCCGCCGGGAGCTGGCGGAGGAGACCGGCTACCGGGCGTCGCGCTATACGTTCATCGGCCGGTTCTTCCCGGCCCCGGGGGTCTCCACCGAGGAGATGTTCCTCTACCGGGCCGAGGGGTTGACCGTGCTGGCCCACCCGCCGGCGAAGGACGCGGACGAGTGGATCACCCCGCGCATCGTGACGGCGGCCGAGGCGCTGCGGATGGTGCGGGACGGGCGGATACGGGACGCGAAGACGATGCTGGGGATCACCTTCGGCCTAGGGCGCGTGCGATGGTAGACACTTCCAAAGAGCTGTTCCGGACCATCGGGACCATCTGCGCGGCCGACCGCCGCTACCGGCCGGAGGCCTATCTCTTCACCCTGGCCGCCCTCCACTTTACCGTCGCCGCCCTGCCGCAGCCGCGGCACGTCACGGGCCGGGAGCTGGTGACCGGCATCCGCCAGTACGCCCTCGACCAGTTCGGCCCGATGAGCCGAGCCGTCTTCGAGCATTGGGGGCTGCGCGCGACGGAGGATTTCGGCCGCATCGTCTTCGCCCTCGTCGAGCATCGGGTGCTCAGCAAGACCGAGCAGGACTCCCTCGAGGATTTCCGCGGCGTCTACGAGTTCGACGAGGCCTTCTCGCCGTCGTCGGTCGCCTACACGCTGGCCGATGACCTGCCGGACCTGCCGCCGCACCCGGGCACCACGACCGGCTGATGGCCTTGCGCGGACTGCGGCTCGGGCTGGCGGTCCTCGCCGTCGCCGGCCTCGGCGCCGCGCCCCCTGCCGCCGACTACTGGCCGGGCCAGGCGATCGTGCGGGTCCAGGACGGCACGTCGCCGGAGGCGGTCGTGCAGGTGGCGCAGGCCGTGCAGGGGCGGGTGGGACAGCAGATCGCCCCGGACACCTACCTCATCACCTTCGACGAGTCGGTGCCGATGGGGGACGCCCTCGCTCGGCTCGCCCAACACCCCGCCGTCCAGTACGCCGAGCCGAACTACCGCGTCCAAGCGTTCTAGGTCCCACAGCTCTTCGACGGCCATCCTTGACGATATCGCGATATCATGGTATGATGATGTTGGATGGAGGTGATCCGCATGGACTACGTGGCGACCAACATTCGATTCCCGCGGGAGACGCTCCAAGATTTGAAGTTGCAGGCGGTCCGCCGGCACAAGAGCCTGGCTTCGTTGATCCGCGACGCGGTCGAACAAACCTACGGATCGTTGAAGACCCAGCGGAAGACCTCGAAGTCGTCTCGGGACAAGCCGTTCGCTGGGATCATCGGGATTTGCCACAGCGGGATCAAGGATGGAGCTCGTGAGCACGATCGAGATATCTACGACGATCGCGAGTGGATATGAGGCTGTTCGTGGACAGCAGCGCGTTCATTGCGCTGGCGGACGACACGGATCGCGATCACCGCGCGGCTAACGGATGTTCCGAGACATGGCCCGTCGAGATCCAGCTCCACGCGTCCAATTATATCGTGGCGGAAACGATCACGCGCTTGCGCCGGACGGTAGGGCACCGGGCGGCCCTCCAGTGGGCGAAGGCTGCGCGGGGCAATCCACAAATCACCTGGCACTACGCGGATGATGAGACCGATCGCGAAGCCCTCCGGGTGTTCGAGCGGTACCACGACCATCCGCTGAGTTTCGTGGACTGCACCACGGTCGTCTGGCTCCAGCGGCTCCACCTCGACCGCATTTTCACGTTCGACCACGATTTCCAGCGGCTCGGCTACACGCTCGTCCCCGGCCTGACGTCCTAGCGTCGGCGTTAAGGCGTACGGAAAATCTTCTCGGCGTCTTGTCGAATCCGCCCCGCATCAGGTACACTTATTCTGAGCCCATCCCATGTCCCTGAGGCGGTTGTGCCCTAGCCGGTTCTTGAGGACGTTGCTGATCCTCCCGATCAGCGTCGTCCTCGCTCTGCCCAGCCCCGCCTTCGCCCTGCGTCAGGTCAACGCCGGCATGGAAGAATCGCCGGTCAATCAAGAACTTCACGAGCAGTTCGGCCGCGCCACCAGCGGTTTGGAGGAGCCGGCCACGCCGGCCGCGACCCCCAAGAAGCCCAAGACGCTGGGCCTGACCCGGCGGCAGTGGCTGAAAGTCGGCGTGACGGCCGCCTTTGGGGCCGGCCTCCTCGGGTGGGGCAAGTGGGAGTACGGCGTAGACCGATCGTTCGCCCCCAAGCCGTGGCCGCTGTCGTTGGGGGACGTGTTGCGGGCGCATCCGGTGTGGGAGCCGGTCTCGGACCGCGATGACGACCGACTCCTGCAGGCGCTCACCCAGGTGTTGACGACGGCGCCCCCGGGCGGCACCGACCCTGAGGCGTTCCGAAGAGCGTCCCATACCGTGCGGGCCCTCGTGATGCGGTATTGGTCTCCCAGGGAGGTGGCCTGGCATGGGGAGCGGTCATTTGAGCGAGATCAAGGAGCCGCGACACAGTTTCTTCAGCAAGTGGCCGTCCGGCATAGCCGGACCCTGCTGGCACTGGCGGATGCGGTGGACCCTGCGGCGTTCCGGCAATTCGGCGTGCAGTGGGAAGCCTTGCAGTGTTGATTCTGGAGTGGTTGGACGACGCGGGTGAGGCCCTGACCCTTGCGGACCGCCAGGCGCTGGTCCAGGCCCGCCGCGCCCTGCTCGCGACCCGCTACGCGATTCCGAGCCACGACCCTCGCCTCGATCAGGCGCTGGCCTTTGCGAAACTGCCCCTGCAATCCATCGGTGAATTCCTGGGGCTCGCGGTCACGCAAGATCTGGATTGGCGGGCGCTGGATAAGGATGTCCAGGACCGCGTGAAGACCGTGACGAAATGGCTCGAGGCGTATGCCGGCATCACGCCGACCCCAGAGACATTTGCCGACGCCGTGGCGTTCTACCGGGCGTTGCGGGCGGGGCCGGTCCGACCGATCACCTTCGAGGATCTCGAGGCGATCGCCGTCGCCAGAGCACAGCTCATGGCCTACGCCCCCTATTTCCGCGCCAGCGGCCAAGCGCACCAGGTGGCCCCAGACGTGCTGGCGGCCGTGGCGTTGTGGAACACGGTCATGAAAGATCAACACTTGGCCTATTCCCTGTTGAAGCTGGGGCCATTGCTGGATGGACTAGGCAAGCACACGCGCGATCGCGGTTGGTTGGCTCGGGCCAACGATTTACTCAGAAAGCTTCCGCAGTCTGTGAAGGACGCCGCTCGTGTTCAAGATCGGCTTTCCGATGATCTCGGAGCGCTGGCCGGGGCGCATCCCACGTATGGATTGATGGAGATCCGAAGCTATCAAGTACGGCCCCTGATCTTGAACGCGGCGAACCTCGGACTTGCCGCAACCCCCGACATGCGGGGCTGGTCGAACCGCCGCATGAATTGGCATCTGCGCGATCCCCGCTGGAATATCGAAGCCGCCGCGGCATTCTACGAGCAGGGTATTATGGCGAAGGGCTCGGCGAAGCAAGCAGCCGGCCTGCTTCGCGGGTTTCCGCCGCTGGGGGAATTCTCGGCCCGCGGCTGGCTCTGGGACACGTACGATCCCTTATACAGCCGCTATGGACCCGACGTCCTATTCGGACTGATGAGCACGCACTCCTCGGTGCCCGATATCCAGGAGAGCCATTGGGACCCCGCTGGCTACATGGTGGACGCCATGAAAGATGTCGGCAGCCCTTGGCTGCCGCTCTTCCGGGTCATGGCGTTCGAGAGCGGGATCTTGGACACGACGCCGGTGCCGGCCCGCATCGTTGGGATCCGCAATGAGGTGCAGCTCCTGCGCGTGTACGAGCTGGCCCAGGGAAGGGATGACTATCTCGGCGGTGCGGCCCTGCGGTCGCTGCGTGAGCTCGCCACTCAGCCGGATTTCCCCCACCGCCGGCAGGTCCAGGACTGGCTGTCGCAGCACGCCCCGCGCGTCGGCTTGGAAGAGCGGGAAACGGCTGTGGCGCGCGACATGGCGCTAGCGGCGTGGTGGGGTGTGCCGCCGATCGTCGGGCCAGAGGATTCGACCCGGTCCGCCGTGCTGATATTCCACGACCAGTTGGATCTAGCGGCGCTGGCGGTCCAACAGGGGTTGGCCATCGCCGTCCCGGTGGACGGGCCGGAGGCGACCGGCCTCGAAGACCTGCTGGCCCACGTGCCGGGGCCGAAAGGGTCGTACGCCATCGGCCCGAAGGCGAGCGCACGGTTCCTGCAGGAGTATCCCGAGGCCAGTCAGATTCCCACCACCAGCCGCCAACAGTTCTTCACCCTCGTCGGCCTCGAAGAAGACCACTTGCTGGTCCCCGTCCGCCAGGCCCTCACCGCCACCCGCGACTTCCTCGCCCTCGCCGCGTAATCAGCGACTTATAATTGCGTATACAATTGTATATGATATAATTTGCTCGCCGTGAAAGAATTTCGGTGGGACCTGCTGAAGGAGGAGCGATTGAAGCGGACGCGCGGCGTCTCGTTCGACGAGATCCTTCAGGCCCGCCCGATCGCGATCCGCCAACATCCGAGGCGTTCGGATCAACAACTAATGTTGTTTGAACGACGGGGCTACATCTGGGTCGTGCCGTTCGTCGAGCGCGGGGATGTGCTCTTCCTGAAAACGTTGTATCCAAGTCGGAAGTATACGAAGCGGTACCGAAGAGGAGGCGTGTGATGCGAAACATTCGACTGACGAGGCAGGAGCGGGAAATCGAAGCGGCCCTCCTGCGCGGCGAGTACGTGGATGTCCCGAAAGCCGAGTTTGAAGCGATTGCCAAAGCCATCGCCCATCGGCGGAAGGATGCGGTGTTGAACATCCGCGTCAATCGGGAGGACGTCGAGTCCATCAAGCAGAAAGCGAGACAGCTCGGGGTGCGGTACCAGGCGTTGCTCTCCGAGTTTATCCATCGTCTGGCCCATGCGTAATCCGTGACAAGCCCAACCTTCCGATGCGGGACGGCGGCCATCCTGGGCCGGCCCAATGTCGGCAAATCCACCCTCCTGAACGTCCTGCTCGGGCAGAAGCTGGCGATCGTCTCCTCGCGGCCTGGGACGACGCGCGACCGGATCCTCGGGGTGCTCACGCGGCCTCAGGCGCAGATCCTCTTCCTCGATACCCCCGGCTTCGGCAAGACCGAGACCCTGCTCGACAAACGCCTGCTCCACGTCGCGCGCCAAACCTGGGCCGAGGCGGACGTGCTGGTCATCGTGACGGCGGCCAACCGGGGATTCACCGAGGAGGACCGCCGGCTGATTGAGGAGCTGGGCGCGGGCGTGCGAACGGGGCAGTCCCCTTCGGGGACAGCCCCGACGCTCCTCTTGGCGATCAATAAAATCGACACGGTGGCCAAACCGAAGCTGCTGCCGCAGATGGCCGAGGCGGCGGCGCTCGGCCTCTTCGACGAGATCGTCCCGATCTCGGCAGCCACCGGCGACGGCGTGGACCCTCTGCGGGCCGCCATCATCGCGCGCCTGCCGGCGGACCGGGCCCTCTTTCCCGCGGACCAGCTCACCGACCGCTCGACCCGCTTCCTCGCCTCGGAGCTGATCCGGGAACAGGTCCTGCACGTCGTCCGCCAAGAACTGCCGCATGCCGTCGCGGTGCAGATCGAGGACTGGATCGTCCGCCGCCAGCGGACGACCCGGCGCGTGCACGGCCACGAGCGCCGCGGCCCGTCCATCCCGAAGCTCTACCTGCGCGCCACGCTCATCGTCGAGCGCCCGACGCAGAAGGCGATCGTCGTCGGGGCGCACGGAGAGCGGCTGAAGGCCATCGGCACCGCCGCCCGCGCGGCCCTGGAAACGCTGGTGGGCCAGCCGGTCTACCTCGACCTCTGGGTCAAGGTCTGGCCCGACTGGCGCGGGCGCCCCCAGGCGCTGAAATCGCTCGGCTACTGACGGTCGGCGCGGGGCCGAGGTTGCGTGGGCCGACCAGGTATGGTATTTGAGTACGCTATGCCCTCGCCTGGAGATGCGACGCCGCCGGCCGTCAATAAACGGCGGATCCTCAAGCAGTTGCCGCTGTTCGCCGGGCTGACGGAGCCGGAACTGGGGCGGGTGGCCGAGCGGGCCCGGCTGATGGACGTCGGCAAGGATGAGATCGTCTACGCCGAGGGGGACCCGCCGGACGCCCTCTACGTCGTCGTCACCGGCCGGGCGCGCATCTTCACCCACAGCGGGGCCAGCCGCGAAGAGACGCTCGAATTCGTCCACCGCGGCGACTACTTCGGCGTCATCTCCCTCCTCACCCAACAGCCCCACACCGTCACCGTCAAGGCGGTCAACGACTGCATCCTCCTGAAGATCCGCCAGCCGGATTTCGATGTCCTGCTCACCGAGATCCCGTCGCTGGCCGTCCACGTCAGCCGCACCCTCTCGCGGCGGCTGAGCCAGAAACGGCGGGAGCGGGCCCGGCAGGTGTTCGAGGCGACGATCCTCTCGGTCTACAGCGCCGCCCGCGGCACGGGCCGCACGCAGTACGCCGTCAACCTCGCCGGCTCGCTGGCGCGGGAGACGGGCAAGCGGGTCATCCTCGTGGACATGAGCCCCTCCGGCACGGAGATCGCCGCGCTCCTGGGCGGCCCGACGGCGGCGGCGATGGGGCTGCGCGGCGCGGTGTTCGAGCCGGAGCGGGTCCAGCGGGCGATCGTGCTGTACGCCGACGGCCTGGCGACCTTGAGCGTGGCCCACGACCCGCGGGCCCTCTCCGATGTCACGCAGATCGCCCCCCTCTTGGCGTTCCTCGCGCAGGAGTTCCACTACGTCGTCGTGGACCTCCCGCGGGAGATGGACCGCACGGTCTTCAAGGCACTGCTGCAGGCGGACGTCGTCCACGTGGTGACCGACACGGTGACGGAGCATGTCACCGCCACGCGGGAACTGCTCCAGGAGCTGTTCCGCACCCTGCCGTCGGCCCGGGAGCGTGTCCGACTGCTCGTCAACGAGACGACCGGGGCCCCCGCGACAGAGGCCTTGGAAGCCCTGCTCCAGCACAAGATCCACGCCACGCTCCCGAAGGCGGACCGCCCGCTCGTTGAGGGGGGCCGGCCGCTCGTGGCGACCGACCCTGGCGACCGGTACGCCAAGGCGGTGCGGCGGCTCGCCCGCGAGGTAGGCGGCGTCCGCATCGGGCTGGCGCTGGGTTCCGGGGCGGCGCTGGGGCTGGCGCATATCGGGATCTTCAAGGTGCTGGAGCGGGAGCGGATCCCCATTGACGTCGTCTCCGGCTCCTCGATCGGCGCGCTGATCGGCGCGTTCTGGGCCTCCGGCATGACGGCCGCGCAGTTGGAAGAAGTGGCCATGTCCCTCAAGGGGCGCTGGCAGACGTTCCGGCTCTTCGCGCCCGACATCGTGTTCCTCCCCCGGTTCGGGTTCATCACGGGCCGGCGGGTGGTCCGGCTCCTGCGCCGCTACCTGGGCGACAAAACCTTCCGCGACCTGGACATCCCCCTGCGGATCGTCGCCTGCGACTACGCCCATCGGCAATTGGCCGTGTTCGATGAGGGATCGGTCGTGGAGGCCATCCGCGCCTCCATCTCCATCCCGGCGATCTTCGTCCCGCACCGGGTGCGGGGGCGCGACATGATTGACGGCGGGATCCTCGACCCGGTGCCGGTGGACGTCCTGCTGGGCATGGGGATCACCAAGGTGATCGCCGTCAACACCCTCCCCAGCCCCGAGGACATCCATCGGCGCTACGAGGAGCTGGCGGCCGAGCAGGCCGCGCGCGAGGCGGCCTCGACGGGGCGCTGGCAGAAATGGCGGCGCCGCGTGGGCCGCCGGCTCATGGAGGCGGTCGAGCCGAAGATCATTGACGTCATCATGCATTCGATGCAGGCGATGGAACATATCTTGGCGGAGCACGGATGCCAGCAGGCCGATGTCTCGCTCCACCCGACGATCCCGCGGGTGAGCTGGTACGAGTTCTACAGCGTCGAGGCGCTGATCCGCCGCGGCGAGGAAGAGGCGGAGCGCTTCCTGCCGCAGATCAAGGCGCTGGTGCAGCAGCCCGGGTGACCGGAGTTCTGCGCGGACCACGGGACGTTGAACCGAAAGGCATGCACGATGGCCACTGACACGGTGATTGTGGCGGGCGTGAGGACCCCACAGGGGGTGCTCGGCGGGGCCCTGAAGGAGTTCCCGGCCGCGACGCTGGGGGAATTGGTGACGAAGGAGCTGCTCGCCCGCACGAAACTTGACCCGGCGCTCGTCGAGCACACCATCTTCGGCTGTGTGGTCCAGACCTCCGACGCGCCGAACGTCGCGCGCGTCATCGGCCTGCGGGCCGGCCTCCCGAACGAGGTCCCCGCCTTCACCGTCCAGCGCAACTGCGCCTCGGGGCTCCAGGCGATCCACGGGGCGTGGCTCCACGTGCAGGCGGGGGTGGCCGATGTGCAGGTGGCCGGCGGGGCGGAATCCATGAGCCAGGCGCCGTACGTCTCGCGCGACCTGCGGTTCGGCAAACACTTGAAAGACTCGGTGATGGTGGATTCCCTGTGGGAGGGGCTGACCGACCCGGTCTGCAACCAGATCATGGGGGAGACGGCGGAGAATCTCGTTGAGGAATTCCACATCACGCGGCAGCAACAGGACCAGTTCGCCGTGCTGTCGCACCAGCGGGCGTTCCGCGCCACGCGGGAAGGGAAGTTCAAGGACGAGACGATGCCGGTCTCCATCCCGAAAAAAGCCTACGGCCGCCAGCTGCCGCCGGAGACGATGGCCCAGGACGAAGGGATCAACGCCGGGCTGACCGAGGCGATCCTGGCGCAGTACCCGGCGGTGTTCAAGAAGACCGGCGGCTCGGTGACGCCGGGCAACGCGTGTCCCATCAGCGACGGGGCGGCGGCGGTGCTCGTCATGTCGGCGGCGCGGGCGAAGCAACTGGGCTACACGCCGCTGGGGACCATCCGCGCCATCGCGTTCGCCGGGGTGGAGCCGCATCGGATGGGGGTCGGTCCGGTCGAGGCGGTGCCGAAGGCGCTCACGCTCGCGGGCGTCACGTTGAAGGACATCCAGCTGATCGAGCTCAACGAGGCGTTCGCCGCGCAGGTGATCGCCGTCGAGCAGGCCCTGGGGCTGAACCGCGAAATCCTGAACGTCAACGGCGGGGCGATCGCGCTCGGCCACCCGGTCGGGGCGACCGGGACGCGGCTCGTCGTGACGCTGCTGCACGAGATGAAGCGGCGGAACCTGTCGCTGGGGCTGGCGACGATGTGCGTCGGCGGCGGCCAGGGCGGCGCCATCGTCGTGGAGCGGAGCTAGCCATGTACATCTATAAAGCGGGCGTGGTCGGGGGCGGGACGATGGGGGCGGGGATCGCCCAGGTGATCTCCTACAGCGGGATGCCGGTCGTCCTCAAGGAGGTGTCCCAGCCGCTCGTGGACAAAGCGCTGGCCACCGCGCGCGCCATCTACCAGGGCCGCGTGGACAAAGGGAAGATGTCGCCGCAGGACCTCGAGGCGAAGATGACGCTGATCACCGGGACGACCGACCCGGCGGCGTTCAAGGACGTGGACCTCGTGATCGAGGCGGTGCCGGAGCGGCTCGACCTCAAGCGCCAGGTGCTGGCCGAGCTCGACGCCGTCTGCCCGCCGACCGCCATCCTGTGCTCCAACACCTCGGCCCTCTCGATCTCGGCGCTCGGGGCGGCGACGAAGCGCCCGGACAAGGTGATCGGCCTCCACTTCTTTTTTCCGGCCCACGTGATGAAGCTCGTCGAGGTGATCCCCGGCGTCTCGACGGGCTCGGAGACCGTCGAGGACGCCACGGCGTTCGCCGAGGGCTTGCGCAAGGCGCCGATCCGCGTGAACGAGTGCCCCGGGTTCCTGGTCAACCGGTTGTTGATGCCCTACTTGAACGAGGCGGTGTTCTGCCTGCAGGAGGGGGCGGCGGCGATGCCGGCGATCGAGTCGGCGATGACGGGGGCCGGCTGGCCGATGGGGCCGTTCACGCTCGTGGACGCGCTGGGGCTCGACGTTTGCGCGGAGGCCGGCACGGTGCTGCTCGAGGGCTACGGCGAGCGGATGCGGCCGGCGGCGCTCTGGGCGTCGCTGTTGGAGGCCCAGCGGTTCGGGCGCAAACGCGGGGCGGGGTTCTACCGCTACGCCGAGTCGAGCGACCCGCGCGCGGCCGGGACGGCCGACGACGCGCTGACGCAGATGATCGCGGCGATTCGCGCGAAGGGCGCCGCCCCGACGGCGTTCTCGCCGGAGCGCCTGATGTTCGGGATGGTCAACGAGGCGGTGCTCGCCCTGCAGGAAGGGATCTCGACGGCGGCCGACATTGACCTGGGGGTCGTGGCCGGGCTCGGCTACCCGCTGGCCGAGGGGGGCATCCTCCACTACGCCGATCGCGTCGGGCTCGACACGGTGCTCGCCGGGCTCGAGACGTTCGCGACAACGCTCGGGCCGCGGTTCCACCCGGCCTACCGGCTGCGCCAGATGGTCGCGGCCGGGGCGCTGGGGGTGAAGGCGACGCGAGGGTTCTTTGAATACCCCTAAACGCGGTCTCACGCTCATCGAACTGCTCATCGCCGTCGTGGTGATCGGGGTGCTGGCGGTGGTGAGCGCGGTCAACTATACCCACACGGCGGCGCAGGCCAGGGACCGCGAGGCGGCCAGCTACTTGCAGGCGCTGCGGCAGGCGGCGCTGGCGTACCACGAAACTTGGAACGCCTACCCGACCCTGTTGGCCCAGGTGCCGGCGGTCATGGTGCCCCGGCCGGCCGACCAGACATCGCGGTGGATCTACGGGTTCACCCTCAGCGATACGACCCAGTGGACGACGCCGGCGGCGCAGTCGAAGACCAACACCCGCCGGCTGGAAATTGCGCAGGACGGCACGATCACCATCATCCCGTAACGAGACCTGAGAGAGGAGCGCCCGATGCCTGAGACTCCAGCCATCACCGTCACGATCGAGGAAGCGGTGGCCACGCTCGTGATCAACCACCCCCCGGCCAATGTCTTGTCCACGCCGGTCATGACGGAACTCAACGCCGCGCTCGACCGGCTGGCGGCCGACCCGACGGTGAAGGCCGTCGTCATCGCCGGCACCGGCACGTTCTTCATCGCCGGCGCCGACGTCAAGGAGATCGCCACCCTGCAGGGGGCGGCCGATGGGGAGCGGGCCACGCGGCTGGGGCAGGGGGTCTTCGACAAGATCGCGGCGATGCCGGTGCCGGTCATCGCGGCGATCACGGGCCACTGTCTGGGCGGCGGCACCGAGCTGGCGCTGGCCTGCCACCTGCGGATCATCGGGGAGCGGGTGCGGATCGCCCAGCCGGAGATCAACCTCGGCATCATCCCCGGCTTCGGCGGGACCCAGCGGCTGCCACGGCTCGTCGGGACGGCGCGGGCGCTGGAGATCTGCCTGACGGGGGACCTCATCACCGGGACGGTGGCTCAGCAGATCGGCCTCGTCAACCGGGCGGTGCGCGACGGCGAGGTGCTGCGGCAGGCGCAGGGGCTGGCCAAGAAGATCGCGTCGAAAGGGCGCGTGGCGACGGCGGCGATCCTGCGGGCGATCCGCGAGGGGACGACCCTGCCGCTGGCCGAGGGGCTGGCGCTGGAGTCGAAGCTGTTCGGGACGGTCTGCGAGACGCAGGACATGCGCGAGGGGGTCCGAGCGTTCCTCGAGAAGCGCCAGCCGAAGTTCCAGGACCGCTAGGAGATATCAACTGATGATTGAGAAACCACCCATGGGCGAATCTCCAAAGACAGCCCCCACGGCGTCTTCACAAAGCGAGGCGCTGATGGAACAACTTCTGGGATGGGGTGAGGATCACACGTTCGACTGCAAGCGGCTTGGGAAACTCGATCGGGCGCTGGAAACGGTTGTGGCGTTTTCGAACAGTGACGGCGGGCATCTCGTGTTGGGAATCGAGGATCCCGCGAAAGGCAAAGGGCACGACAGGGTCTACGGGATCCAAGAGCACCCGGAAGCCCTCGACGACTTCCGGAAGTTGATCGAAACCAGGGTTACGCCGCCCCCGACCGGCATCACATGGTCGCCGGTCGCCTGCACGCTACGAGACGGCCGATCCGGATCCATCGTGGTCCTTTCGATCCCCAAGAGTCTTCAGGTGCATTCCATTGTGGGTGACGGGACCTTCGTTCGATTGAGCCACAGCAACAAGGAGCTTGTGGCATCGGAAATCACTGAGCTCGCCTTTGCCCGTGGGGCGACGTCCGCAGAAGTCCAGATCGTTGACGTACTCCTTCCGTTGCTTGACACTCCCGTGTGGAGGGCCTACGCGAACCATCGCCACCTCACCCGCCCTCTCGGTGAATCGCTGGAGGTGATGGGGTTGGCCAAGAAGGGCGTGGACGGCCTCCCGAGGCCGACAAAAGCCGCGGTTTTATTGTTTGCCGAGGATCCATCGGGGTTGATGGCGGCTAAAGCTCACATCCGCGTCTTCCACTACAAAGGCGACCATGTCGTGCACGGTCCAGACCCGAATTTGCTGAAGCCGCCCAAGACCCTTGGCGGTCCGTTGATTCGTCAGATCGGCGATGCCCTCGAGTACGTCGTGGACGAGCTCGCGACGGGGGTCAGAATGGGACCTCACGGATTCGAAATCGTTCAACGATACCCAGTGCGCGTCCTCCGGGAGGCGATGACCAACGCGGTGATCCACCGCGATTACCATCTCGAACAGGATATCCAAGTGCGGATTTTCGACGACCACATTGAGATTGAAAGCCCCGGACTGTTCCCAGGGCCGATGACGACGACCAACTTGTTGACGGCCGGTCCCTTCAATAGAAATTCGCTCATCGTCAACCATCTCCGCGAATTCCCCAACCCCCCGAATCTTGACGCTGGCGAAGGCGTCCGCATGATGTTCCAGACGATGGACAAAGCCGGCCTGTATGTCCCCATCTACTGGACCGGGCCATCGTTGACCCGGCCCGCCGTCTGCGTGTACCTGTTGAACGTCGCCCGACCTTCGGTCTGGGACCAAGTCAACGCCTATCTTGAGCGACACCGAATGATTGCCAACGAGAATCTCCGAATCATTCTCAGGACGGACGATACGCTTAAAGCCTCGAAGCTCCTCCGGGGATGGGTGAAACACGGTCTGTTGGTAGCCATCAACCCCAAAGCTTCGAAGCGCCAGCGGAGCTATACCAAACCCGGAATGACCCCAAACACAGGCCTATTTTCTCTCGGCGATGGAAAATGAATCAGGAAGGTTTATAATATCAATGGATACAATAAGTTACAAAATATTCATTGTCTCGAACATACCCTTTGGGACCGTGCGCCAGGTGCCGGGAGCCCGGCCCCGCCCGAGGGGTGACGGAGCTGACGGGGCCCCCGCCCGCCGCGCAGGCCGGCCGGGCGTCAGCACCCGCCCTGCGGGCCACCCGACTCGCTCAACAGATCTAGTCCCCGTCGCTCGGCACGGGCACTCTCTCGATGCCGTCTTCAGCCCGGCCGGCCGAGGACGGGCGGGGTGGCAGCCCGGCAGGACCCCGAGGACGGAGCGGACAT
>Ga0155282_1003_pt2 | contig 20115 bp, 19 predicted proteins | sample RifCSPhighO2_02_FD_106250 | JGI IMG/M metagenome (GOLD analysis project Ga0155282, IMG submission 106250) | Omnitrophica WOR_2 bacterium RIFCSPHIGHO2_02_FULL_68_15 | reverse complement strand
GGAGGTGCGATAGGTCAAATCCATAAATTTCTCCTACCCCGTACCGCGTCACGCCCCTCCTCGCAGCCATTTCTGATTCTCCCAGCCTCTCCTGCTCCCTGACACTATACGCAACAATTGGCGTCTTGCCTAGTTGAAAGGCCCCTAACGAGTCTGGGCGGGTGGCGGAGCAGTTGGTGAGCGGCACGTCTGGAGGGCCGAGCGGGCACGGTGCCCCGCCGCCAAGCGGTGCCGCGAGCCAACTGCGTAGCCAGGCCCCGCCCGGGGGATAAGCGGTGCAGACGTGGCAGGCAAACTCAGCCAGGGAGGGGGGCGTCGCGAAGGACCTTCGCCGCCAGCTCCGGCGAAGTGGGGTTGATGTAGAAGCCGGTGCCCCACTCGAAGCCCGCGATCTTGGTCAGCTTGGGGATGAGCTCCAGGTGCCAGTGGTACTCCTCCCGCTGCCGGTTCTCGATGGGCGCGGTGTGGATGATGAAGTTGTAGGCAGGGTCCGAGAGCGTGGTCCGGAGCCGCAGGAGCGTCTCCTTGAGGATCCGGGCGAAGTCGCCGATCGCCTCCGGGCCGATGGCCGCGAAGTCGGCGCCATGCTCCTTCGGCAGGATCCAGATCTCGTAGGGGAAGCTCGACATGAAGGGGCACACGGCGACGAAGGAGCGGTTGTCGGACACGACCCGCTCCTGCTCCTGGATCTCCTGGCTGATCATGTCGCAGTAGGCGCAGCGCTCATGGAACTCGAAGTACCGCTCCGCACCCTTGAGCTCCTCATGGACCCGCTTGGGGACGATGGGGAGTGCTATGAGCTGGGAATGGGTGTGCTCGAGCGAGGCGCCCGCGGAGAGGCCGAAGTTTTTGAAGATGAGCGTGTACTTCAGGCGGCGGTCGCCGCGCAGATCGAGCGAGCGGCCCTTGAACGCCGCGAGGACGTTGGCGAGTTCCGGCACCGCAAGGTCGGCCGTCTGGCGCTGGTGGTCGGGCGTCTCCACGATGACCTCGTGGGCCCCCACGCCGTTGCACAGGTCGAAGACGCCGACGCCCCGGCGGTCGAGGTCCCCCTCGATCTTGAGCGCCGGAAATTTGTTGGCCACCACGCGCAGCGACCAGCCCGTCCCGTTCGGGGCGCTGGTCGGCGGGCGGACGGCGTAGATCTCCGGCGGCGTCATCGCCTCGTTGCCGTAGCAGAACGGGCACTTGCTCCCGCTCATGGCGTGGGCATCCACCTCGAACGCCTCGGGCCCCGCCGGCCCCTCGGTGTCGATGATGTTCCAGCGCCCGATGATGGGATCCCTGCGCAGCTCAGACATGCGGAGCTCCTTCGGGCGCTTCCACAGCTTCGACCGCCTCGCGCAGGTACTTGGCCGCCTCCTCGGGCGGCGTCGGGTTGATGTAGAACCCGCTGCCCCACTCAAAACCGGCGACGCGCGTCAGCCGCGGGATGAGCTCGAGATGCCAGTGGTAGTCCTCCTGGATCGTCCGCCAGTGGCCGACCTTCACGCGGGGATGCCGGAAGGGTGCGGTGTGGAGCAGCGCATTGTACGGCGGGTCGTCGAGCGTCGCCTTCAGGCGGGCGAGAATCTGTTTGAAGACCACGGCGAGGTCTGAGAGCTCATCCACGCTCATCCGGGCGAAGTCGCAGCTGTGCCGCTTGGGCGCGATCCACAGCTCGAAGGGGAACCGGGACGCGAACGGGCAGAGCGCAATGATGTGGGTCGACTCGATCACGATGCGGGTCTTGGCCTCGCGCTCCTGCGCCAGGAGGTCGCAGATGAGGCACCGTTCCTTGTCCTCGAAGTAGTGCCGCGCGCCGACGAGCTCTTCCTTCACGCGCAGCGGTGTGACCGGTGTCGCGATGAGCTGGGACCGGCTGTGCTGCACGCGGCCCGCCCCCGCGATCGACCCGTAATTTTTGAACCACAGCACGTAGCGCAGGCGCGGGTCCCGCTCAAGGTCCATGATGCGGCTCATGGCGGCGTGGAACAAGGCATGGATCTGGTCCACGGACAGGTCGGCGGCGTTTGCGACGTGCTGGGGGGTCTCGACGATGATCTCGTGCGCGCCGATGCCGTCCATGAGGTCGTACATCCCCTTCCCGCGCCGGTTGAGCGCGCCCTCGATGCGCAGGACCGGCTTGATGCTGGGGATCACCCGGACCTGCCAGCCCGGCGTGTTGCCAGCTGCGCCGGCGGCGCGGACGGCGAAGATCTCCGCCGGCGTGTCCGCTTCCCGCCCTTCGCAGAAGGGGCACTCGCCCGGCGGTGAGGCCTCGTCGTGGGACGTGATGAAGTCCACCGGACGCTTGGCGCGCTCCGTGGCGATGATGACCCAGCGGCCAATGAGGGGGTCTTTGCGAAGCTCAGGCATGGGCAAGCGGTCGCAAGTCGCAACACGCGGAAGATGGACGCGGTCGCATGACGCGGAAGATGGACGCGGTCGCAGGTCGCATATGGGTCATCCGAGTTGGTCTCCGGGCCTGAGAGTGTGGCCTGACAGGAACTCTTTCACGCTCTGTTTCCTTCGACCTGCTGGTTGAACCTCCAAGAGATCAATCGCGCCGTTGCCAGCCGCCACCGCGATCCGGTCAGGCTCCACGCGCAGGATCCTGCCCGGTTTCCCGGACGTGGCCGAGGCGCGCGGAGACGCGCGCCACACCTTGAGCGGCTCGCCGTTCCACGCGGTCGCAGCGCCAGGCCATGGGGTCATCGCCCGGACCAGGCGCGCGATCGCCTCGGCCGGCTGACCCCAGTCGATGCGCCCCTGCTCCTTCGTCAGCTTCGGGGCGCAGGTGGCCTGCGAGTCGTCTTGGGGGCTCAGGCGCGCGCGGCCCCCGGCGAGCGCATCGAGCGCGCGCACCAGTGTTTCCGCTCCGAGCAACGCCAGCCGCGCGGTGAGCGCCGCGGCGTCCTCCTGCGGCTCAATGGCGACCGGCTCCTGCAGAATCAGCTCGCCGGCATCGAGCCGCTCGTTCATCCGGAAGATCGTCACTCCGGCGCGCGTCTCCCCGTTCAGGAGCGCCCAGGCGACGGGGGCTGCCCCCCGGTACTTCGGCAGCAGCGATGGGTGGACACCCACCATGCCGCGCGGGAAGGCGTCGAGGACATCCCGCGTGACGAGCCGGCCGTAGGCGGCCAGCGCCCCGACCTCGGCCGCGCGGCCCTCGCACACCCGCGCGTCCAGCCGCTCGGGCTGTGCCAGCGGAAGGCCCAGGCGCTGCGCCGAGCGCTTGACGGGCGAGGGCTCGTGCCGCAACCCCCGACCCTGCGGCCGATCCGGCCGGGTCACGCACAGCACCACCTCGTGGCTCGAGCGCGCCAGCCGCTCGAGGCTGGGCACCGCGAACTCCGCCGTCCCGAAGAACACCACCCGCATTAATCCGGCTGGGGGCTGGGGGCTGTGGGCTGGGGGCAAATGCCTCTGCCCGCAGCCATTAGCCCCTAGCCCTCAGCGCCTTTAGTTTTCTCAGGGCACGCTGCTTCCGCAGCCAGGAGAGCCGGTCGATGAACAGCCGCCCCTGCAGATGGTCGAACTCATGCTGGAGGACAATCGCCAGCAAGCCCTGCGCCTCGAGCGCCAGCGGCCGGCCGGCCGCGTCGAAGCCGCGCAGACGGACGCGCGCGGAACGCCGCACGCGGTCCCAGACCTCGGGCAGGCTCAAACATCCTTCGACGACGCCAACACGCCCCCCGGCCGAGTCCATCGACGGGTTGACGACGACGAGCTCCTTGCCCCGCTCCTGCGATGGATTGGCGACGAAGACCTGCAGGTCGGAGCCGATCTGGGGCGCCGCGAGGCCGATGCCGTCATGGGCGTACATCGTCTCGATGAGATCCCGGACGAGGCGCTGGAGGTCCCTGGCGAACACCTCGACGGGCCGCGCGAGAGCGCGCAGGCCCGGGTGCGGCTCGACGCACAGCGGACGGACGGCCATCCCACCACCTATCCGTCCCGCCGAAGGCGGGGCTTCGTGAAGCAATTGTGCCGACCTCTCAACTCGTTGTCGTTCGACGAAGCGGCTTGCCTTCGGCAAGCCCGGATAGGTGGTGGGACCATGCCCTGCTATTCTACGGCCAGTGGTGAAAAAAGCAATGCTGGCGCTGGTGGTGCCTTAAGTTGGTGTGATTTCGCAGATTTTGGAACGATTTCGCCGATACGGCCGTATCTGCGTAATCATCTCACAATCGGCGAAATCTACATTCAGGCACTACCCTGACACTGTGTTCCTGTGGATTTCTGTGCCTCTGTGGTATCATGCTGTTCATGCCGAAGACCGCGACCGTTCCCACCGACCTCCAGCCCTACTTTGACAAGGGCATCCAGGCCTATACCCAGGGCAGCTACGAATACGCCATCGACCTCTTGACGCTGGTCGTCAAGCACGCCCCGGACGCCACGGAGGCGCGGCGGTACCTCCGGCTCGCGATCCAGAAGCGGTTCACCGATCAGCCGCCTTCCCCGCTCTCGCACCTGGGCCTCTCGCTGCTCACACTGCCCGTGCGCTGCTTCGCGATCGTCGCCCAGCTGCGCGGCGACACCCGCTCCGCGATCAACCTCTACGAGCGGCTCATCAGCCTCGACCCGCACTCCCGCTCCCTGCTCATGCGGCTGGCCATGACGCTGACGCAGGCCGGGATGCAGGACGCGGCGCTCCAGACCTACGAAGAGCTGCTCGCCGTGGACCCCAACCACCTTGGGGCGCTGCGCAAGCTCGCGCGCCTGGCGATGAAGCGGGGCAACGACGCCAAGGCCCGCCAGTGTTTCGAGCGGATCATCAAACTCCATCCGGGCGACCTCGAGGCCCAGCAGAGCCTGCGCAACCTCGACGCGCTGGGCACGATCAAGAAGGGATTCACCACCTAGCGTGTCACGTGACACGTGACACGTGACACGTAACACGCGGGGCCTGTTCACTACAGCGGGTCTACGTCCACGATCACTGGCAGTCCCCGGAACTTCCGTCCCGGCTCGAGCGCCTCACGCAGCAGCGCCGTGATCGGCTCGACCGAGCGCCCCTTCAGCACGAGCGACATCCGGTAGGCTCTCCGCAGACGGCTCACCCGGGCCGGCGCCGGGCCCAAGATGACGATCCGTTTCCGGCGCGCGCCCGAGCGCAGCCGCTCGGCGAGCATCCGGGCCGCCTCTTCGACGCGCTGCTTCGGCGAGCCCAGGATGATGAGCTCGACCAGGCGCGTGAACGGCGGCAGGCGCAACCGCCGGCGCATGGCGATTTCTTCCGCATAGAACGCCCGGTAGTCATGGCGGCGGGCGGCCTGGATGGCGTAGTGGTCCGGACAGTACGTCTGGATGAGGACCCGCCCCGGCTGGTCGCCCCGCCCCGCCCGCCCCGCGACCTGCGTGAGGAGGTCGAACGTGCGCTCGCCCGCGCGGAAATCCGGCAGGTTGAGCGCGGTGTCCGCCGACACGACGCCGACCAGCGTGACCTGCGGGAAGTCCAGCCCCTTCGCGATCATCTGCGTGCCCACCAGCAGGCTCACCGTCCCGCCCTTCACCGCCTCATAGAGCTCGCGGTGGCTGTCGCGCCGCCGCGTGGTGTCGCGATCCATCCGCGCGATGGCGGCGACCGGAAAGAGGCGGTGCAGCTCCGACTCCACCCGTTCCGTCCCAGCACCCCGGAAGCGCAGGTAGCCTGTGCGGCACGCCGGGCACAGCTCGATTGGCGGCTCGCGGTGGCTGCAGTAGTGGCAGACCAGCTCCCCGCCCCCCGCGGCATGATAGATCAGCGGCACGGCGCACTTCGGACAGCGCTCGACCACCCCGCACGTCTTGCACTGCACGACGCGCGCGAACCCGCGGCGGTTGAGGAGGAGCATCGCCTGCTCGTGCCGGTCCACCACCTGCTGGAGTGCCAACTGCAGCCGTCCCGACAGCGGCTCGGCGCCGCGACGGTGGCGGAACTCCTCGCGCATGTCGATCACGTCCACCTTCGGCAGGGCGCGTCCCGCCACCCGTTCGGGCAGAACGATCGGCCCGCTCCGATCCTGCAGGGCGGCGTAATAACTCTCGACGGATGGCGTCGCACTCCCCAGCACGACGACCGCATCGGTCAGCCGCGCGCGCTCCTGGGCCGCGTCGCGCGCGTGGTAGCGCGGGCTGTCCGCCTGCTTGAAGGACGCCTCGTGCTCCTCATCGAGGATCACCAGGCCCAGCCGCTCGACCGGCGCGAACACCGCCGACCGGGCTCCCACGACGATGCGGGTGAGCCCGGCGGCGATCCGGCTCCATTGGATGGCTCGCTGGCTGCTCGTCAGGCGGCTGTGCCACACCGCCACCTGCGCGCCGAATCGCGCGGTGAACCAATCGAGCGTCTGCGGCGTGAGCGCGATTTCGGGCAGGAGGCAGATCGCGGAGCGCCCCTGCTCTAGGACGCGGCGGATCGCCTGCAGGTAGAGCTCCGTCTTGCCGGAGCCGGTGACGCCATGGAGCAGCAGCGTGCGGGGGCGACGCTGATCGATGGCGCGATGGATCGCGCGGAGCGCGCGTTCCTGTGCCGCGGTCAACAGATGCGGTGAAGGGTGGAGGGTGGAGGGGAAAGGGGTCGATGCGCTCTCCACGCCTTTCCCTTCACCCTTCACCCTTGATCCTTGACCCGTCACCGGCACGCGCAGCGTGCTCGGCACCATCGCCGCCAGCGCCTCCCCGAGGCTGCAACAGTAATGGTCGGACAGCCACGAGGCGAGCGCCCACCGTTCCCTGGCGATGACCGGGAGGGGGTCGAGCACCCGGCGAATCGTCTTGAGCTCGCGCACCGGGCTTTCAGAGAGGACCTTCACCACGAACCCCAGCCGCTCGCGCGGCCCGAACGGGGCCAAGACCCGCATGCCCGGCTGGAGCGCCGGCGCCGGCGCCTCCGGGATCAGGTAGTGGAACGTCTTCTCGATCGGCAGGTTGAAGGCAACTTCCGCAATCATCGAAGACACCGGGGCGAAGGGTGAAGGGTGTGGGGCGAAGGGACAAGCGACACATCGTCGCTCATTCGCCCTTCGCCCTTCGCCCTTCGCCCTCTTCCAGCAAGGCTTTTACCTTCTTCAGGTCCACCCAGGCGAACTTCTTCGCCGGAGGATTGCGCAGGAGGTAGGCCGGGTGGAACGTCGGGACGAGCGCAATACCGTGGTACTCGCGGACCTCGCCGCGGATCTTCGTGATGGCGACGTGCGGGCCGAGGAGGGCGCGGGCCGCCACGGCACCCAGCGTGCAGATCACGCGCGGCCGGATGATACTGAGCTGCTCCTCCAGAAACGGCAGGCAGGCCTCCACCTCCTCGGGCAGCGGCGTCCGGTTGGCCGGAGGCCGGTCCTTCAGGACATTACAGATGTAGACCGACTCGCGCCGCAGGCCCATCGCCTCGATCATCTTGGTCAGCAGCACTCCGGCCACACCCACGAACGGCACGCCCTTCAGGTCCTCGTCGCGGCCCGGCGCTTCGCCTACAAAGACGAGCCGGGCGTGCGGGCTGCCGTCGCTGATGACCGCATGAGTGCGGGTGCGGTAGAGCGGACAGCGCCGGCAGCGCTGCACCGCCTCCGCCAGCGCCGCCAGGCGCGCCTCCTTAGAGCTGTCCCCAACAACCCCTCTTGGCTCAGGGCTCAGGGCTCCGGGCTGTGGGTCAGTCTGTGGTACGTGCCCCGAGCCCCCAGCCCCGAGCCCCGATCCGGGCAATGTCTTAGGGCGAGTGCTTGGCGCCGGCAGGGTCGTCACGCCGAGCGCCCGCAACCCCTCAACATGGAGCCGGGTGGCGCGTACGAGCGAGCGGCGTTCGTTAGACGTCATCAGTAGAAGAGTCCGTAGTCCATAGTCGGTAGTCCGTAGCCACCTGTTCCGTCATCATTCTACGGTCTACGGTCTACGGTCTACGGACTCAAGGAGTGGTTTCACTACCTGCTCCAGGATATCCGCCGCTGCGCGCGGCCGGCTCAGCGAGCGCGCCGAGCGCTGCATGGCCGTCAGCCGCTCGGGATGCGACAGGCACCCGGCGACCGCCGCCGCCGCGGCGGCGGGGCCAGGAGCGATCAGGCCCGCGCGGTGCTCCGCGACGTAGCGCGCATTCATCTCCTCCTGCCCCGGGATGACGTGGTAAAAGATCAGCGGCTTGCCGCGTGAGAGCGCTTCGCTCACGGTCAGCCCGCCCGCCTTGGTGACGATCAGGTCGCTCGCCGCCATGCAGTCCGCCATCGTTTCCACGAAGCCATGGACGCGCACCGGCATGGGGCTCCGGGCCGCCAGCGCCGAGAGCCGCCGCCGGATCTGTTCCGCCTCCCCGCAGATGACGAGCAGCTGCAGCCGGCCGGGATGAGCGCGCTCCAGTCCCGCCAGCCGCTCCACCAGCTCCTCGAACCGCCCGACGGTCGTGCCGCCGCTGGTGACCAGCACCGTCAGCCGCCCGGCCTCCAGGCCGAGTTGCGCGCGCAGCGCCGCCGGGTCGACCGCCGACGCGAACGCTCCGCCCACAGGAATGCCCCGGATGTGCACTCGGGCCGCCTGAATCCCCCGCGCAAGACAGACCGAGGCGGACTGGGGTGTGGCGACAACGACCGCCTCGGCGAGCGCGGCAAGCCAGAACCGGTGCGGGTGCAGATCCGTCACCACAACGACCAGCGGCGCTGCCAGCGCTCCGGCGCGCTTCAGAGAATTGCACAGGTCGGCGGGCAGGAAGTGGGTGGCTAGGACGGCGTCCGCCGGCCGTTCGGCCAGCCGCCGGCGGAATGCGGAGGCAACGGACAGGTTCCATCGCCTCCGCAGCGGCTGCACGAGCCGGTAGATCCACGCCGTATCGAGCAGGCGGTAGCTGATCTGCCACAGCCAGGGCGTCCGGCGCACGAGAAAGAGATACGCGCGCGGATAGAGCCGCCGGAACCACCGGGGGGTGAACTGCAGGACGTCGAGGCACTCGACGTCGGCCTCCGGCCACGCCGCCGCGGCGGCGTGGGCGAGCGCTTCGGCGGCTCGGCGGTGTCCTGTTCCCGCCGTGATGTAGACGATGAGGAGGCGAATCGGTGAAAACCGTTCTGGGTTCGGGGTTCAGGGTTCGGGGCAACTGCCCCCAACCCCCAACCCCCAACCCTGAACCAGCGGGCTGCTGTTCGACACGATCAGGCGGGTTGCTTCAGTTCACGAAAACAGTCGTAGTAACCCGACACTTTGGCCAGCAGCAGCAGCGGGTTCGTGTCGCGCTCGGTGACCTTGATGCGGCGCAGGGCGTAGCGGTCCACCGCGCGGGATACTCCGCGATTTGTCGTGAAGGCGGCCTGGTAGCCCGCCTGCTGCGCGAGCGCCTGTGCTTGCGGGGTGTAGCCGCCGATCGGGTAGCTCAGGTAGCGGATCGGCCGGCCGAGCCGCTCCTCAATGACGGCTTTCGAGCGGATGAGCTCTTCCGGCAGCCGGTCTTCGCTCACGAGCGGCAGGTAACTGTGGTGCATCGTATGGCTGCCGATCGTGATCGCGTCCCGGGACATCTCGACGAGCTGGTCCCACGTCGCGAACCCGGGCAGGCCGACTTCGCCGGGCGTGACGAACACGGCCGCCGGGAAGCCGAACCGGCGCAGGATCGGCCACGCGACGGTGTAGGTTTCAACGTAGCCGTCATCAAAGGTCACGACGGCGCTGCGGCGCGGAGGGGGATCGCCGCGCTCCAAGGCGGCCACGGCCTCGTCCAGCGAGAGCACGCGGACGCGGTGGCGCTCCAGGGTGGCGAGCTGGCGTTCGAACGCCTCGGCCGACACCGTCGGCACGTGGTCCGGCCGGGCCTCGCCGACCCGGTGGTAGCCCAGGATGGGCAACTGTGGAGAAAGGATAAATCGGATTCGCTCGTATGGTGCCGGTCGAACAGACGATAAATCTGATACATCCGATTTATCATCTTTTAATGGAAGTGGTTTCTCGGCTATCTGATTTATCATCTGTTAATCTGATTTATCTGGTTTTCTTATCTGATTTATCACGTCTTGGAGGCGATGACCAGCGCGTAGCGGGCGCATGGTCCGCCTTCCTCCGATTCGAGGCTCAGCTCCGCGTCGAGCCAGAGTCGGCGGGCGCGCTCGGCCAATTGCGAGGGCGCCACGCCGGAGAGCCAGGCCGTCTGGTCAATAGGATACACCGCGACCCCCTCCAAGCCAAGCTCGCGGTAGAGCGCGCGCAGCTCCTCGTCGGTCTGCCAGTTGTAGTAGCCCCGCTCGGGGTGCGGCCCGTCGAAGCGGCCCTCGCTGCTCGCCAGGACCCGGCGCGCCGCCTCGACGTTGCCGTGGCGGAGCGCCTCGAGGAGGTAGTACGTCTTCGGCCGGTGCGACACGCACAGCAGCCCGCCGGGCTTCACCGCCCCGGCCAGTGCCGCGAGCATCTCGCGGTAGCGGGGCGAGAGGTAGAGCACCTCGGCGCACACGACGATGTCGTACCGGTGCCGGCCGCTGCGCAAGACCTTCAGCAGATCCCCCTTGATGAAGCGGGCCGCTACACCGGCCGAGCGCGCGTGGACGCGGGCGCGCCGTAGGGCGAAACCCGAGGTGTCGATGCCGGTCACGGCAAAGCCCAACCGGGCCAACGGCACGACCAGACGCCCCGCCTGGCAGCCCGCTTCCAGCACGGTGGCCGGCGGCGCGATCCCCGCCTCCTCGGCGCGCCGGCGGATCCGCTCGAGGTAGAGCCTGGCGAACCACGACTCATCCACGTCATCGTGCATGTCGTAGTAGCCGGGGTCGTAATTGGCGACGGCCCGCAGCAGCTTCTTCACGGGCCGCGGCAGCGCCAGCGCCATCAGCGCCGCCCTCCGACCTGCGCTTCGGCAGGCGCATCGGCTGCGGCATCGGCCACCCGCTCATGGACGAGAAAATTCCCCCCGTGCTTGAGACGAGGCACGATCCGGATGCCGGCGACGGCGAAGGGCAGGCCACAGGCGCGCAGCAGTCGGGAGAAACGACCGGGCTTCAACTGGCCGACGAAACGCAGGCCGTGGCGCTCCATGAGGGCGTTGAGCGCGCGGACATCGCCGTAGCGCGCGTGCCGGGCCAGATGGATCGCTTCGTGCCGGCCGTCGAGCGTGGCGAAGGTGGACTTGCTGAGAAACCACCCGCCTGGGCGCAGCCAGAGCGCGATGTCCCGGATGGCGCCTTCGAGATCGAAGATGTGCTCGAGCACGTCCCACGTCACGATGGCGTGATAGGGGCCGCGGGGCCGGCGGTTCGCCGACAGGACGTCGAACATGGCCACATCCAGCCCGTGCCGGGCAAACCGCCACGCCGCGTAGTCGAACGTCTTCCCCTTGACGTCGAGATAGTCGCAGCGGATCCTGCGGCGGTTCAGGTAGAGCGTCAGGCCGCCGACGCCCCCGCCCACATCCAGCACGTGCCGCAAGCCGTAGCGCCGGCAGGCTGCCGCCACAACCGCGAACCACGCCTGCTTCTCGCGGGAGGCCTCCCAGCTGCTCAGCTCATAGAGGTAGTGGGGGGTCTGGGTGTAGTACTGCAGGACGGTGGCCGCATCGGACGCCTCGCCGACGCGCCGCTGAGCCTCAAGGTCCACCCCCTGATGGTACCGCCAGTAGTCGTCGGCGACCGCCTCAAACGGCTGGCGCAGGTATGCGGTCAGGTCGGCGAAAACTGCGGAAGCCGCGCTGGGGTGCGGACCGCCCCACGAGGGGAAGTCGGCGTCGAAGCGGGCATCGCGGAACCGCGCGGCGTCGACCCCGCTGGACATTCACGACTCCAGGCGCAATGTCGTGCGCCGGCGCTCGAGGGCCGCCTGGCACTGGGCCAGCACCCGGACGACGTCCCGCGCCAGCTCCGCGCCGAAGCGGCTGCGGTCCTTTCCCGAGAGCCCATCGAGAAAGTAGGTCAGCATGGCTGCGAGGGGGGGCACATCGGCTCCGGACGGCACCGGCTTCCACTCCGGCGCTCCCGGCTCGGCGCTTCCGGCGCGGCCGGCAGGCCGCCGGGCGGCCTTGAGCGGCTCGGGTGAGAACTCGTCAAGCCGGTAGAGCCGCGTCTCGGTCGCCACGGTGAGCGTGCGCCGCTTCTGCGGCGAGAGCCGTCCGACGTGCACCCACGCAGAAACGCCGGCGGGAAAGTCGAGGCGCGCGCTGACCATCTCCGGCTGACCGTCAGACCCCTCGGGACCGCCCAGCGCTTCGACGTGCTCAGGCCTCGTCCCGAGCAGATCGAGACAGAGGCTGACGTCGTGCGGTCCCCAGTCCCACAGCGCCGGGACGCCGGACCGGAAAGGGCCGAAGCCCATCCCTTCGGTCATGATGAGCCGGATGGGCTCGCGCGAGCGCTCCAGCGCGCGCTTCAGGGCCGCATAGGCGGGGTGGAAGAGATGGGTGTGGTCGACGAGGACGGGCACGCCGGCGGCCTCGACGCGCCGGGAGAGCCGCTCCGCCGTGTCGGAGTCGAGGCAGAAGGGCTTCTCGACGATGCAGGGCTTGCGCGCTTCAAGGCATGCCTCGACCATCTCGGCATGCACCGCGGGGGGCGTGGCGATGATGACCGCGTCGCACTCGGCGCGGATGAGGGCGCGCCAGTCCGGCGTCACCGTCACCGGCTGCGGGTAGCGCGAGACGGCCTCAGGACGGCTGGTCGCCACATGCGTGAGCCGGCATCGCTCCTGGAGCGAGGCCAGCGTGCGGAGATAGACCTGCCCCCACCGCCCCGCTCCAATGAGGCCGATGCGCACCAGTGAAGAGCTCATCTGGCTCGGGGTTCGGGGTGGGGGGTTCGGGGTTCTGGGCAAACCGGCAATTCACCCTGAACCCTGAACCCTGAACCCTGAACCAACGTCATAGCGGGTACTCTCAGGAGGCCGCGGAGGCGGTACGTTTCCCGGCCCTGCCGGACCGCGTGGAGGACCGGCCGGTGGTGTACGTCTGCTGCGCCCACTCCATGAAGCGGCGCAGCCCGTCCCGCAGCTCGACCGAGGGCCGGTAGCCGACGTCCGACGCCGCCTTGCTGATGTCCGGGCAGCGCCGCTGGGGCTCGTCCGCGGGATAGGTGTTCGGGTAGCGCACCCGTTCCGTCTTCAGGGGCTTGCCCACCACCTCCGCCAGGATCGCCGCCAGCTCCACCATCGAGAGCTCCGGAACCGGGTTGCCGATGTTGTACGCCTCGCCCCGCCGGCCGCGGAGCAGCACTTTGAGGAAGCCCACGATCGCATCGGTGACGTAGCAGAAGGTCCGGGTCTGGGCGCCGCTGCCGTAGACGTGCAGCGGTTCGCCCGCCAGGATGCGGCCGGCGAAGTTCGGCAGGACGCGGTAGTCGGCCTCCTGCATGCCGGGGCCGTAGACATTGAACGGCCGGACGATGCTGGTCGGCACGCCGTGGCGCTCATGGAAAATCTGGCAGAGTGTTTCGCCCAGCCGCTTCGACTCGTCGTAGCAGGCCCGCGGCCCGAGGCACGAGATGTTGCCGCGGTACGTTTCCGGCGTGGGGACGAAGCGCGAGTCCGGGTCGCCGTAGATTTCGCTCGAACTGAAGAAGAGGAATCCCTTGAGCGGGTGCTGGAGGCCGAATTCCAGCATGCGCCTCGTGCCGACCGTCGCCACCTCCAGTGTTTCCAAGGGGTACTTGCGGTAGTAGTAGGGGCTGGCGATGCCGGCCGCCTGAATGATATAGTCCACCGGCTCATCCAGCGTCAGCGGCTTGATGATGTCGTGCGCCAGAAAGCGGAAGCCGGGGAGGGCGGTCAGCTGCCGCCCCGCCGGTCCGCTGGTGATGAGGTTGTCGCACACGATGACCCGGCAGGGCTTCGCGAGACGGGACTCGTTCAGGTGGGCGAGCAGGGCCGCGAAGTAGCGGCCCAGGAAGCCGGCGCCGCCGCAGAGGAGGACCGTCGAGCCCTCAAACGCGCGCGCCTCCTCGCCGAGGGCTTCGGCGATGTCCTTGATATCGCTCGGCAGGCAGTGCGGCATGGTCAGCGGACCTCCACGACCGGCAACGGGACGATGAACTTCCCTCCCGCCTCGCGGAAGGCCTGGTGCTTCTTGATAATCGGATCGGCGAAATTCCACGCGAGGATGAGTACTGCGTCCGGCCGGTGCGCGGCGTCGTAGAGGTAGGAGGACGGCACGACCGGAACGTGGTGGCCCGGGGTATAAAGCCCCTGCTTGAGCGGGCTGTCGTCGATGACGTACTCGAGTGTGTCGGCGCCGAGGCCGAAGTGGAACATGAGGGTCGTGGCCTTGGCCGGCGCGCCGAAACCGGCGATGCGGCGGCCCTCCGCCTTCAGGCGGGCGAGGAGGGCGGTCAGCTCGCGCTTGCGCTCCTCGATGCGCGCGAAGAAGCGCTGATACGCCTCCAGCCCGTGCAGACCCAGCCGCGCCTCCTCACTGATGAGCCGGTCGACCGACGGCTGCACCGGCCACCGCCCGCCGCGGCGCTTGACGATGCCCCGGAGGGATCCTCCATGCGAGTCCACCCGGACGGCATCGACCAACTCCATCCCGCGCCGCTGGAAGAACCCGACCAGCGGCTTGACCGTGTGGTAGCTCAAGTGCTCGTGGTAGATGGTGTCGAACAGCGTCTTCTCGAAGACATCGAGCAGGTACGACACCTCGAAGACGAAGAGCCCGTCCGGGGCGAGCAGGAGTGCTGCGCCCTCGGCGATCGTGTGGAGGTCGTCGGCGTGCGCGAACACGTTGTTCGCCGCGATCAGGCCCGCCTCCCCGCCCTGCGCGCGCAACCGCTTCGCCAGTGCCAGATCGAAGAACTCCGGCAGCGTCGGAATCCCGGCCTTCGTCGCCTCCTCCGCGATGCGGCGGGCGGGGTCGATTCCGAGGACGCGCATCCCCGCCTCCTGGAAGAAGCGCAGGAGCGTGCCGTCGTTGCTGCCGATCTCGACCACGCGGGAGCCCGCCGGCATGCCGGTCATGGCGAGCATGGCCTCGGCGTATTGCCGGAAGTGGTCCACGAAGACGGGCGAGGTGGCGGAGACGTAGACGTAGTTGCGGAAGAGCCGTTCGGGGTCCACGATGTCGAGGAGCTGGACGTGGCCGCAGGCGGCGCAGAGGTGGACGTCGAGCGGGAACCGATCCTGCGGCGCGCCCCGCTCGTCGGCGCTCACGAACTCGTTGGCCGGCGGGGTGGGGGCCAGCGAAAAAACGCGGGCAAGCTGTCGGGAGCCGCACAAGCGACAGTCCGTCCGCCGCCTGAGATCACCTGAGGTTCGGGGTTCGGGGTTCGGGGTTCGGGGCACAGGTCTATTACCCTGATCCCCGATCCCTGAACCCTGAACCAACTTAGCTTGGCCGGCCTTTTTCATTCAAGCGGCGGGACACGCACAGTGTCCGCCTCGTAGTTGGCCATCTCGCGGTTGTTCTTGGCGAAGACGAGCAGGACAGAGTCCTGCGTGAACTGCATCGCGTGCTCGTACCCCGGCGGCGTGTAGAACATCTGCCCCGCCTTGATCGTCCATCGCCGGGCGGGGCCGGTCTGGCCGGAGCGCCGGTGGAGGTAGACCATCTCGCCCCGCTGGAGCCAGCAGTAGTGGTCGTCGGTCTTGTGGTAGTGGTTGCCGCGCACCGCCCCCTTCACCGAGGTGATGACCGCGGCACTCATGAAGGGCGCGTCGATGAGGTTGAGAATCTCGCCGCGCGCATCCACGAAGGGTTCGCGGATGGGCACGAGGACATTGTCGTCGGTGCGCGTCTTGCTCATGTTCGGCCCTAGGGCTGCCGGGACGCCTCCCACACCTTCGCCCAGTGCAGGAAATGCGCGAACGCGAAGAGCCAGGAGAATGCGAACCCCACCCACCCGTCCCTCCGAGCCTCTTTCTTGGCATAGAACTTCCAGAACAGCTTGAGGGGGCGCCAGCCGGCCTGGAACCAGACGCGCCGCATCGGCGGCCGGCCCTGCTCCTCCACCATCACCCGCGCCTCGACCGAGGTGTAGTGGTTCTGGCGAGCGATGAACTGCTCGATGGACGCGAAGGGGTAGTGCTCGATGTCGGCATCGAGGAATCCCACCGTGCCGTCCACCTGGAGCCGCACGTGGATGCCCTTCCCGACGCAGCGCGCCCGGGAGCGCCGGAACAGGATGCGGTGCCGGTGGCGCCAGCCCCCATGGCGCATGGGGCGGCCGAGGAAGTGGTTCAGCCGCATCAGGTCAAAGGCGCTGTGCCCCCCATCGTCCACGAGGATGCCGTCGATGGCCCGTTTGAGCTCCGGGGTCACCCACTCATCGGCATCGATGTGCAGGATCCAGTCGCTGTCGGCCCGTTCGATGCCCCGGTTCCACTGCGCGTAGTGGTCATCCTCCGAGGCGATGGCGAAGACCTTCTGGGTGTAGCGGCGCGCGACCTCGACCGTCCGGTCGACGCTCAGATCGTCGATGATGACGACCTCATCGGCCCAGCCCCTCACCCGATCGAGGCAGGCGGGCAGGCGCGCTTCCTCGTTTTTCGTCATCATCACGACCGCCAGCGTCCCCCGGCGAGGGACGGCGGTCATCTGCGTCCTCCAGCATCCACTGAGATGAGTTCGAGATACTTGGCGTAGCTGATGAGCTGGTACCAGCCGCCAAAGGCCGCCAGCACGAACCCCAGGAACCCCTCCCGGTAGCCCTGTTTGCCGACGTACGCGCGGAAGAACCGGTCGGCGGTGCGCCAGAGCGCCTTGCCCCGCGTGACCCGCCGCCGGTCGGCCACCCACTTCTGCGCCTCCAGCGTCGTCTGCCGGTTCAGCTTCTCGACAAAATCGCGCAGGTCGCGATAGGTCAGATGCACGAGGTCGTGGCACAGCTCGCCGGATGGGCTCTCCGAGAACGCGCGGGGATGGACCGTGGTCTCCTCCCACCGGAAGACGGACTTCTTGAAGAGTTTGAGCTGGGCGCTGGGGTACCAGCCCCCGTAACGGATCCACCGCGCGCCGATGTAGTTGCGCCGCGGGATCGCATAGAGCTCATGCGACGGACCGCTCCGAAACAGCTCTGCGATCTCGGCCGCCAGCTCCGGCGTCACCCGCTCGTCCGCATCCAGGCTGAGGATCCACTCGTGCGCGGCCTGCGCGTGCGCCCAGTTGCGGTGCCGGCCTTCGACGTCCATCTTCCGCGCCAGGACGCGCGCGCCCAGCGACTCGGCGATCCGGGCGGTGTCGTCGGTGCTCTCGTCATCGACCACGAGGATCTCGTCGGCCCACGCGGCACTCTCGATGCAGTCGCGGATGCGGCCGGCCTCGTTCTTCGCGAGGATGACGACGGCGAGCGGGATGCGGTCAGCCATCTGCCTAGGCCTCCCACGTGGCCGGGAACACCCGCTCCCGGCGCGCGCACAGCGCGATGAGGTCGATCGCTCCCGGGGAACACCGGGGCAGGAGGCGATGGTCGTCGGTGTCCAACTCCGCGTCATAGAAGCGGCGGACCGGGTTGGCCGATGCCGGCCCCAGCCGGTCGATGCCCCACCGCTTGAACCGACGCATCAGCCGGTACCGCGGGCCGGGATGCAGGCCCCGCACCTCGACGACCGGAAACACCCCGGCCAGCAGAGCGCGAAGTTCCGCTGCGGTAAACTCCTTTTCGTGGAAGCTGGCTTTTTCGTAGGGTCGTCCGGGCTTGCGGTTGTGCTCGAGGTTGAGCGTCGACACCACCAAGACCCCCTCCGGCGCCAGCACGCGCTCGAGCCCACGGACAAAGTCGGGCAGCTGGGGCTCGGGAATGTGCTCGATCACCTGGAACGTGCCGACGACGTCGAACGACGCCTCGGGCAGCCCCAGCATCCGGCCGTCCATGGCCCGGTACTCAAGATTGGGCCGCTGGAAGAGCCGCTGCGCCCGGCTGATCGCCTGGGCGTCCAGATCCACCGCCGTCACCCGTGCCGCGGCATGGGCCAGGTAGTAGGCGCCGTAGCCCGAGCCGCACCCCACTTCGAGCACGCGTCGACCCCGCCCCACCGTGGCCGCCAGGCGGTACGCGCACAGGTGGGACATCAGCAGCTGCCGGTCGTAATGCTCGTCGGCGCGGATCAGCTCGCGGAACGGCCAGACGATGGGCTCGGGCCGGCGGTGGTCAGCCGCAGGGCTCACGAACGCAGGCGCGACTTGGACTTCCATGTCTCCTCGAGGCGTGACGGATCGGTGTCAGGAACCACGGCGGCCTGGTGGGCCCACCGGAGCCGGTCCATCAGCCGTCCCCAGCCCGGATCCGGTGCTACAATGATATCAAAGGGCTTCTTCCGACGCTTGAGAATCATCGCCAGCGACGCTGCCCTCGCCAGGCGCTCCGGCACCGGATGCCAGTGGATGTCGGCGTGCGGCACCAGCCCGGCCGAGCGGAACAACGCGTCAACGCTGAGGCCCGGCGGCATTGGACTGTAGACGTAGACGTGGTTGCGCCGGCGCGTCCACTGAAGGAGCTGTTCCAGCCAGCGCCGGAGCTCCTCGGAACCCGGCTGAAGCGGGACGAAGCGCGGCCAGGCCAGACGCAACCGCCGGCCCCACCGCTCCTCGCACCAGCGCCGGTTGCGGGAAAAGAGCGCCTCCCGCTCCGGCATCTTCTTGACGGTCTGGTGCTCCGCGTGCCAGACGTAGGACGCGGCCGCGACCGCGCACCGGTAGCCGGCCGCCTGGGAGCGCATGCAGAAGTCTTCGTCCTCGAAGAAGATCCGCTCCACCTCTTCGCTTAAGCCCCCGATGCGCGTGATGAGCTCCCGCGTGATGAGAAAGCAGAACCCGATGCACATGCCAACCTCGGTGAACGCTCCGCGGCGCTCGCGCAGCCGCTCCGCATACGCCTCGAGCCCCATCCCGGCCGGGGGGCGGTTGCCGAAGGTGTTGCTCTCCGGGTTCACCACGCCCACGTCGGGGTTGGCGCGCGCCACCTCGATGAGCTCCTCCAGCCATCCGCGCGTGAAGCGCAGGTCGTTGTTCAGGAGGCAGACGAAGGGCGCCGTCGAGGCCCGGATGCCGCGGTTCATGCCGCGGGGGAATCCCTCATTGGCCTCGTTCTGGAGCAGGACGACCTCCCGCACCGCCCCGCGCGGCTGCACCCCGCGCAGAAACTCGCGGACGGACGGTTCGCTGCCGTTGTCCACGAGAAAGAGCCGCGACGGGACCGTCGTGCTGTTCAACAGGGTCTCGAGGCATGGCCGCGTCTCCTCAAGGTGGTTCCAGCTGAGGAGGACGAGATCGCAGAGAATTTCCATCAGTCCATAGTCCGTAGACCGTAGACCGTAGATAAGGACCTTTCGAGTTCAAGATTTTCACACCTAGCCATTGCTGGATCCTGTCTTTGCTACGGACTGCGGACTACGGACTATGGACTCCGTCGGCAGCATCCGCACGCCCAGCCGCGCTTCCACAACACTCAGCAGCCGCTCCATCCGGCGCCGGTACGTGTGGCGGCTCAGCGCCGCCTCGCGGCCGGCCTCGGCGATGCGGCAGCGCTCTTCCGGATGCGCGAGTGCCTCGTCGATCCGCGCGAAGAGCTCGCGGGGACTGCGGTAGGCGGCGTAGTGTGCCTCCTCCTCCAGCCCGAGCCGCGCCAGGTCATCGTGCGGGAGCGCGTTGGTCACCAGCAACGCTCCCGACGCCAGCACCTCGAAGACGCGCATGTTCACGTCGTTGGCGATCGCGTAGTTGAACCCGATGCGGGCGCGTCCGTAGCGCAGCGCGAGCTGCGTGTAGTCGGCCGTCCCGATGGCGCTGTTCGGATAGCGTTCGCGCAGCGCCTGGAGATAGAACTTCCTCGGCACACCGCCGTCCGTGCCGACGAACGCCACATCCAGGTCGCGCTCGCGCGGGGCCGCGGCATGCAGGTCCGGATCGCAGGCGACCGGCAGCCACTCCGCCCCCAGCCGTTCGGCCCCGTCGCGGTGGCAGCAGAAGACCAGGTCATAGCGGGATGCCGCGCGGCGGATCTTGGGCCAGCTGTGCCGCACATGCGTATCGATCGCGTAGAAGACGGCGGGCCGGAGGCGCTCCGGCCACGGCACCTCGTAGTCGTCGCCATGGTCGACGCGCAGATAGAGCTCGTAGGAGGCCGGGATGCGTGAGAGCTCCCCAAGCGGCCAGTGGTCGCACGCCAGGCCCAGCGACCGGAAGGCGCGCTCGAAGTAGCCGCCGGTCGCGTCCGGCCGCGTCTTATTGAAGATGAGCGCCAGTTTTGCGCCAGGCGCTCCATGACCTCGCTCGGGGCT
>Ga0155282_1008_pt1 | contig 22088 bp, 18 predicted proteins | sample RifCSPhighO2_02_FD_106250 | JGI IMG/M metagenome (GOLD analysis project Ga0155282, IMG submission 106250) | Omnitrophica WOR_2 bacterium RIFCSPHIGHO2_02_FULL_68_15 | reverse complement strand
CCAGGCCACGGCTTGCAGGGGCAGCGGGTGTCGCAGAGGGGTTCATCGGCTGGGCTCCTGAGGTGCTGCGCGTGCCGGCGGCGGTGCGGGCGAGGTCAGACAGCGCCATGAGGGACAATCCTCCATCATGTCCGGTCAGCCCACGAAGGGAAACCAGGACATCGGGTCAATGTTCGGCCAATCATGTTCCGTGCGGCGTCGCGATGTCGCGGCAGGATCTGCGGAGTGCCTCATCGGGGAAGGAGGGAGGAGTGCGGAGCGTTCCAACTGCAGGCGGTGAGTCATCGGTCGCCCGACGTCTCAAGCGGTCGAGGACACATCACCCACAACGAATCCCCAGCTCCCTCTCACAGATCCCACACCTCAACATCGTGAGGCGCACCGAGCGTTCTACTCCAACCGCTAGTGGTTGTCAAGCCGAAACTCCCCGTCGAGAAACTGACCGAAACCTGACATTCCCGTCGGAAAAATCGCGCGCGTCGGCCGCCACAATTCATTTCCTCCATCAGAAAAAGGATCGTTGGTATCAGCACCCTTCTTCTGTATACTGAGGACATGACCGTGATGACGAGCCAGGTGGCGCTCAAGGAATGGGCCGTGGTGGTGGAGGCGATCGGCCGGGGGACGCAGACCCTGCTCCTGCGCAAGGGCGGGGTGGCCGACCCGGACGAGACGTTCCAGCTGGAGCACCGGGAGTTCTTTCTTTTTCCCACCTTCGAGCACCAGAAGCAGGAGCAGATTCGGGCCGAGTTCCACCCGGTGTTTGACGCGGTGGTCCAGCGGCCGCCGCCGGCCGGCCACGTCATCCTTCCTCTGTATGCGGGGGTGGCGGGGCATTGGCGGGTAGAATCGCCGGACGACCTGCGAGGGTTGGAGCAGTTGCATATCTGGACGCCGGAGTTCCTGGCGATGCGGCTGGCCTACAAGCCGGAGATCCCCACCCTGGCGGTGCTCGTGCGGGCCTACCGCCTGCCCAAGCCGCCGATGACCGCCAACATCCCCGGCTACGCCGGTTGCCGCTCCTGGGTGCCGCTGGAGGCGGCCCTGCCGGTCGAAGGGGCGGTGCCGGTGGTCGAGAACCAGGTGTTCCGCGCAACCCTCCAGCACGTCAGTATCCACTTCGGCGGTTGACGCTTCCCGCCACCCGGCGGTACACTACCACATTTACCACCATGACCATTCACGCGCCCCTCTATAACCCGGCGGAAGAACATGACGCCTGCGGCGTCGGCTTCGTCGCCGATATCGAAGGCCGCGCCAGCCACCGCATCCTCCAAATGGGGCTGACCTGCGTCACGGGCGTCACCCACCGCGGCGCCGTCTCGGCCGACGCGAAGACCGGCGACGGGGCGGGGGTCGAGACGCAACTGCCGCGCCGGCTGTTCCGGCGGGAGCTCAAGCGGCTGGGGGTGGCCGAGTCGGCCGTGGAGCGGCTGGCGGTCGGGATGTGTTTCCTCCCCCAGGACCCGACCCAGCGCGACCAGGCCAAGGCGATTGTCGAGCACGAGCTGGAGCGGGCCGGGCTCCTCCGCCACGGCTGGCGCCACGTGCCGGTCAACCCGAAGGGCCTCGGCGAGCAGGCCGCCGCCACCCAGCCGAACATCCAGCAAATCCTGATCGGCCGGCCGGACGCCGTCGCCGACGAGGACTACGAGCGGCGGCTCTACCTCGTCCGCCGCCAGATCGAGCGGGCCGTCGCGGCTGCGGGGCTGGACTGCTACCTCCCCTCCTTCTCCTCGCGCACCGTCGTCTACAAGGGGCTGTTCGTCGCCCCGCAGTTGGCGGAGTTCTACCGCGACCTGGCCGACCCGCTCTACGAAACGGCCCTCTGCGTCTTCCACCAGCGCTACTCGACCAACACCTTCCCGAACTGGGTGCTGGCCCAGCCGTTCCGGATGCTCGGCCACAACGGCGAGATCAACACCCTCCTCGGCAACCAGAATTGGATGCGGGCCCGCGAGCCGGAGCTGAAATCCCCGGTCTGGGGGGCCGACATCCAGAAATTGATCCCGGTCATCCAGCCCGGCGGCAGCGACTCGGCGAAGCTCGACAACGCCCTGGAGCTGTTGGTGATGTCCGGGTTCGACATCCTGCACGCGATGACGATGCTGGTGCCGGAGGCGTGGCAGCAGATGCCGGTGATGGACCCGGACCTGCGCGCCTTCTACGAGTTCCAGGCCTGCCTCTCCGAGCCATGGGACGGCCCGGCGGCGCTGGCGTTCACCGACGGCCGGATCGTCGGCGCCACGCTCGACCGCAACGGCCTGCGCCCGGCCCGCTACAAGGTGATGAAAGATGGTCTGGTGGTCCTCGGCTCCGAGGTGGGCATCGTGGAGCTGGACGACGCGGCGGTGATCGAGAGCGGCCGGTTGGGCCCCGGCAAGATGCTCGCGGTGGACACCGTCAACAAGATCCTGCTGACCGACGAGGTGATCAAACGCCGGCTGGCGCACCAGCAGCCGTACGCCGAGTGGCTGGGCCGGCAGATCGTCCGCGCCGAGACACTGAAGCTCAACGAAGGGAAGCCGTACGTCGCGTACTCGGCCGAGACGTGGCCGGAGCTGACCCGTTGGCAGAAGAGCTTCGGGCTCAACGCGGAGGACCTCCAGCTCATCGTCAAGGCCAGCGCGGTCACCGGCAAGGAGCCGGTCGGCTCGATGGGGGACGACGCGCCGCTGGCCGTCCTCTCCTCGAAACCGAAGGTCCTGCCGGCCTATTTCAAACAACTCTTCGCGCAGGTGACCAACCCGCCGATTGACCCGCTGCGCGAGCGGTTGGTGATGTCCATCAACACCGGCCTCGGCGCCCGCGGCTCGATGCTCGAGGAGACGGAGCAGCACGCCCGGTGGATCAAGTTCGGCTCGCCGGTCCTGACCGAGCCGGAGTTCCAGTGGGTCACCACGCTGGCCGACCCGGCGTTCCAGGCGGCGCGGCTGCCGGTGCTGTTCCCGGTGGCCGACGGGCCGACCGGCCTGCGGCCGGCCGTCGAGCGGCTCTGCCGCGCCGCGGAGGAGGCGGTCGAGGCGGGGAAGACCTTGCTGGTCCTGACCGACCGCGGCGTGGACGCTCAGCGGGCGGCCATCCCGATGCTGATGGCGGTCGGCGCGGTCCACCATCATCTGATTCGCCAAGGGACCCGGATGCGCTGTTCGCTGATGTGCGAGACCGGCGCCACCTGGGACATCCATCACTACGCGGCCCTGCTCGGCTACGGCGCCGGCGCCATTTTCCCGTACCTGGCCTACGCGGCGGTCGCCCGGCTCGTCGAGCAGCAGGAGCTCCGCGACCTGGACCTGACGACGGCGCTCCACCAGTACAAGAAGTCGGTCGAGGATGGCATCCTCAAGATCATGTCGAAGATGGGGATCTCCCTCATCGCCAGCTACCGCGGTGCGCAGATCTTCGAGGCCATCGGCCTCTCGCGCGAGGTGCTCGACCTCTGCTTCGCCGGGACCGCCTGCAAGCTGACCGGCATCGGCTTCGCCGAATTGGGGGCGGAGGCGCTGGCCCTGCACGCCGGCGCCTACGGCGCGAGCGCCACGCCGATGCTCGACGTCGGCGGCTTCTACCGCTACCGCCGCGATGGGGAACTCCACGCCTTCAACCCCGACGTCCTCGACGCCCTGCATACCGCCGTCCACACCGGCCGCTGGGAGGACTACGAGCGGTACGCCCGGCTCGTCAACGAGCGGGAGCCGATCGCCCTGCGCGACCTGCTGGAGTTCCACTCGGACCGCGCACCGATCCCGCTCGACCAGGTGGAGCCGGCCGAGGGAATCCGCAAGCGGTTCTGCACCGCCGCCATGTCGTACGGGGCCCTCTCCAAGGAGACGCACGAATGCTTGGCGATCGCCATGAACCGCATCGGCGGCAAGTCCAACTCCGGCGAGGGGGGCGAGGACCCGGTCCGCTTCAAGCCGTACGAGAACGGCGATTGGGCCAACAGCGCGATCAAGCAGGTGGCCTCCGGCCGCTTCGGCGTCACCCCGGAATATCTCTCCAGCGCCCGGGAGCTCGAGATCAAGATGGCGCAGGGGTCGAAGCCCGGGGAAGGGGGCCAACTGCCGGGCCATAAAGTGTCGCCGGACATCGCCCGCGTCCGCCACTCGGTGCCGGGGGTGACGCTCATCTCCCCGCCGCCGCACCACGACATCTACTCCATCGAAGACCTGGCCCAGCTCATCTACGACTTGAAGCAGGCGAACCCGAAGGCCAAGGTGTGCGTGAAGCTCGTCGCGGAGTCCGGGGTTGGGACGATCGCCGCCGGGGTGGCGAAAGGGTACGCCGACGTCGTCCACATCTCCGGGCACGACGGCGGGACCGGCGCCAGCCCCATCTCCTCCATCAAGAACGCCGGCTCGCCGTGGGAGATCGGCGTGGCCGAGACCCAGCAAGTCCTCGTGCTCAACCACCTGCGTGAGCGGGTCGTCGTCCGCACCGACGGGGGGCTCAAGACCGGGCGCGACATCCTGATCGCCGCCCTGTTCGGCGCCGAGGAGTACAATTTCGGGACGGGGGCGCTCGTGGCCGCCGGCTGCTGCCTCGTCCGCGCCTGCCACCTCAACACCTGTCCCGTCGGCGTGGCCACGCAGGACCCGAAGCTCCGCGCCAAGTTCACGAGCCCGCCCGACCTGGTCGTCAACTACTTCAATTTCATCGCGGAAGAGGTCCGCCGCGGGCTGGCCCAGCTCGGCTACCGGACCCTCGACGAGGTGATCGGGCACGTCACGCTCCTCCAGGCGGCCCCGAAGGTCCAGCGCCATCCGAAGTGGCGGTGCCTCAACTGGGAGTGGCTGTTGACCGACCCGGACCCGGCGCACACGCGCCCCCGGCGGCATCTGGCCGAGCGCAACGACCGGCCCGGCGACGTCCCGCTCGACAACACGCTCATCAAAGACGCCACCCCGGCCCTCGAGGGGCACGGCCGCGTGGTCCTCCGCTATCCGATCCGCAACTCCGACCGCACCGTCGGCGCGAAGCTTTGTCACACCATCGCCGCGCGCTACGGCGACGCGGGGCTCCCCGGCGGCTCGGCGATCGAGTGCCACTTCTACGGGAGCGCCGGCCAGTCATTCGGCGCCTTCCTGCTGAACGGCGTCCGCTTCGTGCTGGCGGGCGAGGCCAACGACTACGTGGGGAAGGGGATGCACGGCGGCGAGATCGTCCTCAAGTTCCCGCCGCGCGCCCAGCTGGTCACGCACGAGCACGTCATCCTCGGCAACACGGTGCTCTACGGGGCCACCGGCGGCGCGCTGTACGCCGCGGGCCGCGCCGGCGAGCGGTTCGCCGTGCGCAACGGCGGCGGCCGCGCCGTCGTCGAGGGGGTCGGCGACCACGGCTGCGAGTACATGACCGGCGGGGTGGTCGTCATTCTCGGCGCCACCGGCCGCAACTTCGGCGCCGGCATGAGCGGCGGCGAGGCGTACGTCTTCGATGATGCCGAGACGTTCCCCCAGCACCTGAACCCGGCCCTCGTCCAGCTCGAGCGGTTGTCGGCGGCCGAGGACGTCGAGCTGGTCAAAGGGATGATCCAGCGCCACCTGGAGCTGACCGGCTCCCCGCGCGCGAAGGCCTTGCTCGATGGTTGGGCGCACACCACCCCCCGTTTCTGGAAAGTCCGTCCCAAGGAGACAGTCGCCACGCTTGAGGCGGCCGTCGGCACGCCTCAGACCCCCGCCGCAACGTAGCCCCCGCAGCGCCGGTAGTGGGTCAATTTGATTCCAGCAAGCCGATGATGTCCTGAACCGTCCACACCCTCGTTGCTACCCCAGCCGCCATCGCCGGGGTCTGCTTCAACGTCTGATGCACCCGGCAGAAGTTGTAGGCCATGAAGTGCAGGGCGACGGCGTGAGCGAGGTTGTCCACCTTCTTGCTGAAGCCGTTGGTCAGCCGCGTAAACCGCCGCATGCTCATCCGCATGGTCAGATTCTGCCGTTCCACGAAGCTCGTGGAGATATGCTTCGGGTCAGGCGTTCCCGCCACGGCATGCGGGTGGGCGCCGAGGCAATGCGGCGGGCTGTAGCGCCGTTCCCCTTCCAGACTACTCCCATACAGCTTGTGCAGAATGGCGAAGTCTACCTGACTTCCAAAGGCCTCCTGCACCGTGTACCGATAGGCCCGATGGCCGTCCGTCGTGATCTGGACGCGCCCCGCCATGCGACTGGCGAGGTCTTTCAAGAAATCCCACCCCGTCCACCAGTCCCGCCGTCCGACCCGCCAGCAGGGGACGGGTTTGGTATCCGCGTCAATCGCCGTCCACGTCCACACATCGCCGTACCCAAACCGACCCTGCTTGGCCTTCGGGACGTTGATACTCTTGGCGTAGCAGAACGCCCAAATCTCGTCGCATTGCACCCGCTGGCACGGCAGGTGCCGCAGGGTTTTATCCTGATAGGCGGCACACGCCGCCCCGACCCGTGCCAGCAGGGACAGGACGGTGCCCTTCGCCACGCCGGTCATGCGGCAGGTGGCGCGGATGGAGTTGCCCTCGATCAGAGAAGCGATAACCTGAGCTTGGCGTTGAGCGTCGAGTGTGTTCATAGCCCATATTATGCTTGACCGTTCAAGGTAATGTCAACTATTAATTTCATATTTGATAGCTTGACATCTATCAGTATAATATGTATATTAGTATCAGAAGTGAAACATAAAGGAGCATACCTATGATATTTCAGAAGCCAGACCTTGGGTCAAGAGATCTCGAAATCGTGGGGCAAATTGAGGGATTGAAGAAAACGCTTCGATTTAGTACCGCCTCTGCTCCTCGCAGATGGTTCGGCTTGTTGCGTCGTTCAGTGCTTGCGAAGAATATCCGAATGTCGAATAGCATTGAGGGGTACGAGGTGTCTAAGGATGATGCCCTCGCAATCGTAGAAGGTACCGAGCCATCAGTAGAATCGTCCGTGGAAGCAATCAGGGCAAACATCTCTTACAGCAGGGCCATGACCTATGTTTTGCAGCTAACGGAAGACCCTACTTTCGCGTATTCGATAGATTTAATCAAAAGCCTTCATTACATGATGATGGAGCATGACATGGTAAAGAGCCCCGGTATTATTCGACCCGGTTCCATCAACGTTTACGATACCGAAAAAAAGATGGTTGTTTATGAAGGCCCGGACGCTGAGATGCTTCCAGGGTTGCTGAAGGAATTGGTTGACGGACTAAATGCTACCCCCAAGGATGTCCCGGCAATAATCTCAGCCGCTATGGGACATTTGAATCTGGTTATGATTCATCCTTTTAGGGATGGCAATGGCCGTATTAGTCGTTGTTTGCAAACGTTGATACTTGCTCAGGATAAATCCGCACTCGATCCTATCTTTGTCAGTATTGAATCATACTTAGGACACCCTGAGCATACGCGGAGATACTACGATGTATTGCAGGAAGCCGGCGGCCACAAGTGGAATCCCGAAATGAGCGCGCTCCCGTGGATACAATTTTGTCTTGAATCCCACTACATTCAAGCTCAGGTACTAATGAGATTGATCAACAACATGGGTAGGCTCTATGAAAAATTGGTCGCGGAAATTAAGGCGGCTCAATTACCGGAGCGATCGGTAGCGGCACTCATGGATGCCGCGAGGAAAATACAGGTTAGAAATGCCATGTATCGCGCACAAGCTGATGGCGTGTCTGAGCAGATTGCCAGTAGGGATCTAAAAGACTTGGTTGAGAAAGGATTCCTGGTTTCGCATGGCACGGCAAGGGGGAGATATTACGAGGCCTCAGAAAAAGTGATGGAGATCAAAGATGAGGTTTGGGACAGAAAGCGTGTGGAAAGTCCCTATGCAACGAGTTAGGTTCTATTTTTCCATCTTGCCTTCGCAGCTTTTTGTGCTATTTCCCTTCGTTCTTCCGAAGTTAGTTTTGCGGCGCGAGCTTTTCCACCCTTAAATCCACCAAGTCGTCCAAGAGCTACAGCTGCCGGATTCTTTCCAGGGGGAGGGGGTGGATTTTCTCCAGCTATTTGAGCGACAATCCAGGCGGCGGCTTGGTTAGGATCGGTCGGAACATTCCTTGACCGCTTAGGCATGGTATAATGATGCCATACCTAAGACCCGGTGGTCAAGGGTAAATGCGCTGTGGAAAGGAGAACTAGATGAGCAAAGAACGCGAGACCAGTCTACGGGGCCGCGATGCCAAGAGCGGGGAATTCATCCCGGTCAAGGACGCGCGCAATCGCCCTACCACGACGGTCGTGGAGCGGGTGCCGCTCCCCGGCAATGTGCGGCACCAAGACCTTGCAGTCCTTTCGTTCCGCCACCAACCACCCCACCGATCGGCAGTAGAGCGGTTCGGCGGCTTGGGCGAATCGCGCCGCGTCTTGCCAGCCGCGTCCCGAATGGGAATCCAGCCATTCCACCAGTACGAGCTTCATGGTCGTAGTCTAACACCCCTGTCAAATTTCAAATGGACCCACTACCGCAGCGCCCGATGTTAATGCAAATATAATTTCTATTATAGACTTGCCGAACACCCGTCGGATCAGGTACACTTGTGAGTATGATCCGAACCCATCGGCGCGCCCTCGCGGCCGCCCTCTGCCTCACCCTTGCCTGGCCCACCCCGGCCGTCGCCCTGCGCCCTGCTGGGCTCGAGGAAAACAACACCAAGCAGGCTGTGGCCGCGCGCCTGGCGGCGACCGACGCCCTCGCCGCCTTGAGCGAGCGGCCTCACGTCTCGTGGCGCGAGGCCCATAGCCGGATCCTTCGAGGGCTGGACCAGCATCCGGGCGGACGCTTTGAAGCCAAGCCGTTTGCCGACGGTCTCGAGCTGTCTCAGGGCGACCTCATCGCGCACAAGCTCTTCACGCACCTCATTCCGGCGCAGACCGCCAAACGCCTCCGGGAGAACGTCGGCCGCCGAGTTCACGACCAGCCGCTCGTTCGCTTGATCGTGATGGATTCCCGAACCGCGCTCCGGGATGCCTTGCAATTCCTCGCCGGCGGGTATTGGCTGAACAAGGAGATCGCGGCGTTGATTGGGATTCATCCGAACAACCTGTCTCCCTCGGGGTCCCTCAACGTCTACCCGTTCATCAAGGACGAGAACCGGCGCCGCTTCCTCGCCACCGCCGCCCGTCGGCGACTCGGCTTGAACCCCATTCAGCGGATCGCTACGACGCCCACTGAGGCCATAGACTTCGCCATCCAAGATCACCCGGGTGGCCCCACCACCTCGAGAGAGTTTGCGCGGTTTGCCAACATCCCGCATTGGAACCTCCAACACGCGCACTATCCTGCGCGGTTGGCGGCGGGCAACGCCCAGCGGGCGCGCCAACAACGGCCCCCCATCGTTATTGTTCCACCGCCCTATCATCCCCCGGCTTTCCGTGCCCGCCCCCGTGCCGCCGGGCTGGAGGAGGGGCAGGTGGGGCCGCGGGGCGTTGTGGTGATCCCGGCCGCGGCACTGGATCGCGTGGAGGGGTTACCCGGATTGCTCGACCGCCTCCCCGACAATCTGGCTCGGCAAATTTTGATCTGGTTGGAGACGGGCACGGTTCTCAAGATCCAACAGACGCGGGCACAACAGGGGTTGAAGCCGATCCTCACCCTGCGGCGCGGATCGGCCGGGGAATTGGCCGCCTACGTAGACTGGTTCTTGGACGGCTACGACTTTGAGCGGGTCGGCATCCTGAGCGACGACTGGGCCAGCGTCCACGAGTTCGACGTGCGATTAAGCGCCCTGAGAACCTTTGCGCAGAAGGCCGACGTGAAGGTCGAGCAGATTCCGGAACCCAACCTTACCTGGTTGCTGAAAATGCTCGGCGTGCCGGAGGCGGTGTCCCAGCAGGTGGGGTTGGAAGAGCTGATGGGCGAACGCTACGCGCTGAGCGGCACGTAACCGTTTGAGGAGCCGAGAGCAGGACTGGCCGCCAACGGGACTGAGCCAAGCGTCCCGGGGCGGCCAGTCCTGCTCTCGGCCCTCGCTAGGCCTCGGTTCGGCGGTCTTTGATGACCTGGCCGCCGCCGTGGGACTTGGCCCAGCTCTTGAGTTCCGCGCCGATCTGCGCGATCTCCGCCACGTGCGTCAGCGGCCGCCGCTCGTTGGTGACGACGGCGACCGAGCAGGACAACAACCCCACCCGCATCGGCTGGCCCCCCCGGGCTTTCCCCTCCAGGTAGCCCCGCCGCCGGGTCTTCTCGTCGTAAAGCCCCGCCAGGGTGATCTGCGTCTCGCGGACGATCGCGGCGGCCACGGTGTCCACGGCCGCCGGCGTCGTCACGAACATGAAGTCATCCCCGCCGATGTGCCCGACGAAGTCGTCGGCGGTCCCGTGCCGCTGGACCGTCGTCAGCAGGATGCGCGCCGTCTCGCGGATCGCCTCATCCCCCCGCTCGAAACCGTACGCGTCGTTGAACGCCTTGAACTGGTCCAGGTCCACGTAGCCGATGGCCATCGGCGCTCCCCCGCGCAGGCGGCGCTCCAGCTCTTCGATGATGGAGGCGTTGCCGGGGAGTTTCGTCAGCGGGTTGGCGTCGAGCGCCTGGGTGGTGCGCCGCAGGACCATCCGGACGCGCGCGACGAGCTCCACCGGGTCGAACGGTTTGACGATGTAGTCGTCGGCGCCGGCGCTGAGCCCTTTGACCTTGTCGCTCGTCTCCCCCTTGGCGGTCACCAGCAAGACCGGCAGGTGCCGGAGCAGGACGTCTTTCTTGAGCGTCCGGCAGACCTCCTCGCCGGTCATCTCCGGCATGCGCGAGTCGAGGATCGCCACGTGCGGACTGCGGCGGCGGATGAGCGCCAGCGCCTCGGCGCCGTTGGTGGCCTCCTCCACCTCGAACCCTTCATGCTCGAGCGTGATCCGGAGGACGTCCCGGATGTCCGCGTCGTCGTCGGCGATGACGACCCGCTCATGCGGCACCGAGCACCTCGCGGACGGCCGCCACCAGCCGCGCGGCGCCGCACGGTGTGGTCACGGTGGCGAACGGGTTCGGCTGGGGCGGGGTCCCGTGGGTGATGCGCAGGACCTTGGTCGCGGTCAGGATGATGATGGGGATGGTCCGGTGGACCGGGTGCCGTTTGACCCAGCGGATGACGCCGTACCCGTCGAGCTCCGGCATCTTCACGTCGAGCACGAGGGCCGCCGGCGGCCGGCGCTCGACGGCGGCCACGGCCGCCCGGCCGTCGTAGCAGCCGGCGCCGCGATAGCCGGCGTCGCCGAGGTAGTCGCAGACAATCTCGACGATGTCCCGCTCGTCGTCCACGACCAGGATGAGCGGGGCCTCCGTGCCGGGACCGGTCGCCGGCGCCACGGCCCGGACCGCCGCGATCAGGTCCTCCCGCTCGAACGGTTTCATCAGGAACCGGGCCACGCCCTGCGTCCGCGTCTCCGCGTCGTCGAGCGTGGAGAGGTAGAGCCACGGGATGGCCGCCGTCGAGCCGTGGCGCCGCAGTTCCGCGACCGCCTCGAACCCGTCCAGCCCTGGCAGGAGGAGGTCGGCCAGGATGAGCGCCGGCAGCCCGTCGAGGGCGCCGGCCACCAGCTCGGCCCCGTCGGCCGCCTCCAGCACCTCGAATCCGGCGCCGGCCAAGGCGTCCCGCGCCGCCCGGCGGGCCGCGGCGTCATCGTCAGCGAGCAGAATGCGGATCGGCGCCATCAGATCACCCCCGTGGTCATCGCCCCGGCCGGCCGGGTCAGCGGCAGGGTCAGCGTGAACGTCGCCCCCTGCCCAAGCACGCTCTCCACCCCAATCTCCCCGCCGTGGGCCTCCACGATCTTCTTGACGAGCGACAGCCCCAGCCCCGTCCCCTTGCACTCCCGGTTGATGGCGTTGTCGGCCCGGTAGAACTGCTCGAAGATCTTCGGCACATCGTGTGGGGCGATCCCCAGGCCGGTGTCGCGGACCTTGACGATGAGGCGGTCGGGCTCGGCCGCGACGATGACGCGGACGGTCCCCTGCGCCGGCGTGAACTTCAAGGCGTTGGACAGCAGGTTGATGAACACCCGCTCGAGGTAGCGGGGGTCCGCCGGGATGGCCGGCAGTCCCGGCGGCGCCTCGACGGCCAGCGTGAGCGACTGCTCCTTGAACTGCGGGGCGACCAGCTCCGTGACGCGGGCCAGGACCTGGTCGATAGCCACGTCCTGCAGTTCCATGCCGACGCGGCCGGACTCGATCCGCGCGATGTCCAGCAGGTCGGAGATGAGCGAGGTCAGATAGTTCGTGTGATGATCAATCTTCGCCAACCGCTCCTGCTGTTCGCGGCTGATCGGACCGAGCTTGCCGGTGGCCAGGATGGAGGCGTACCCCTTGATGGAGGTCAGCGGCGTGCGCAGCTCGTGGGAGACCGCCGAGACGAAGTCGGACTTCACCTTGTTGAGCCGGCGGAGCTCCTCGTTGGCCTCGGCCAATTCCTGGGTCCGCTCCTTGACGCGATGCTCCAATTCTTGATGGGAACGGCGGATCTCATCGTAGAGCCGGACGTTCTCGACCGCCACCGCGGCCTCCGACGCCAGCGTCGTCAGCAGGTCCAGATCGCCCTGCGAGATCCGGTCGTACGGCGGGTTGCTCCCGATGAGGATGAACCCGACCGAGTGGTCTTTGAGAACGATCGGGGTAACGGCCAGAGCGGCGGCGCCGCAGAGCGGCTTCAGGGACGCGAGCTGCGCGTCCTCCGGCTCCGCCCCGACAAGGAGCGGCTGTCCGCGGGTGTAGAGGGTCGGCCGCAGGGCGGTCAGGAGCGCCGCCCAGTCGAACCGGGCCAGCTCCTCCTGGCTGTATCCCAGCGCCGCCGGCGTTTGCACGGCGGTGCCGGCCGAGTCGGTCAGCGCCACGAGCGCTTTCTCGAAGCCGAGCTTGGTCACCAAGGCCTCGGTGATCAGGCCCAGCAGGTTGGGCAGGGATTGGATGGCGATCATCCGCCGCGACAGCTCGTGCAGGGCGTAGAGCCCGCCGATCTTCTTGTCCAGCTCTTCCTGGGTCCGGGTGAGCTCCAAGTCGGTCTGCACGATGAGGCGGGTGTTCTGGTCCAACTCCTCGCAGAGCTGGCCCAGCCGCTCGATCTCCGCCTGCTGTTGGAGGAGCCGCCGGCGCGGCTCGGCGGCGGCCTGCCCGAAATACCCGACGAGCCCGGCGGCCGTGAGCGCGTAGATCGCCCGCAGGTACCAGGCGTCGGCGACCACGTACAACCCGAGGAGGGCGGCGAGACCGATCAACAGGGACCGCGACTGCCAGGACATGGATGCTTACTCCGCGAGGGTGACGACGACGAGCGTCTCGTTCTGATAATACGTCTGGCCGAGGTACTGCTCCGAGGAGAGCGGGGCCAGCTCCCCATAGCCGTAGAAGCCGGCGATCGGGACGTCCCGGCCGACGACCTCCCGGATGCACTGGATCTCCGCCCCCGCCCCCCGGCCGAACAGCCGGGCCCGCGACGCCGACCCGAACACCAGGGCCAGCCGCGCCTTCTTCGCCCCCAGCCCCCGCATGGCCTGCTCGGCGGCCCGCCGGGCGGCGGCCAGCGCGTGCGCCTTCGAGCCCATCATCAGGCGGACGATGCTCCCCTCCGGGACCTCGCCGGCGTAGACGAGGTGCCCCTGCGGCGTCACCTTGAGCACGTTGCGCAGCAGGTGTTCTTCCTCGCCGGGGATCGGCATGCCGAGCGGATAGATGATCGTCATGCGGGCCAACGACTCCTGGCGGAGCTCCTCGGCCCCCTTGCCGAAATATTCCTGGTAGACGGAGATGGCCGCGCGGCCGTCGAGCTCATGCACGACGTTCGCCAGTGCCCGCGTGACGAGCCGCGGTTTGCCGAGCGGCCGCCAGCCGTGGCGGGCCCCGACCCCGACGGTGACGGCGCCGCTTAAGAGGACGCCGACGACGCTGTCGTGCGTGGCGGTCTCCCCGTGGTACTGCACCGTGCGGTCGAACAGGAGGTCGTCGCCGGCGGAGCCGCCGACGATGGGGAAGCTGGTGCCCAGCACCATCTGGACCCCGCGGAGCGCCTCGGCGGCGTTGCCGGAGATCCCATCGGCGAACATGAGAAAGGCGCGGGGGTTCTGGGCCTTGCTGTGGGCCGCCGGCCAGGCCGCGGTCTCGCCGGCCTGGCGGGGCGCGGCGCTCAGCCGCCGCCCGATGCCGGTGGTGACGGTCATGACGTTGGATTGGAGGGCGGCAACGACGACCGACCGCTTGACCGGCCCGTCGGCGGTGATCTCTCCGGCCGTGCTGCAGCCGACCAGGGCCGCTTCGGGAATCACCGAGCGGACGCCGCGGAGCAGGGCGGGGTGGTCGAAGCGGGCGGAGGCGAAAACGAGGATGAGTTGCGCGGTGGACAGCCCCATGCGGGTGAGAGCCTGCGCGGCAGCCTCGCGGCCGGCCTGGTACGAATCCGACGAGGTGCTGCCGCCGACGCCGACCCACGTACTCACCCTTTGATTATACGCACCGCCGCGCACCGGTGTCAAACCCCGGCTTGACTTTCCCCGTCGGGCCGAAGACAATAGAAGGAACGATCGTCCCCCTTGCCCGCGACCAACTCTGTTGACCGACTACGGTAGTGTTGTCGGGTTTATTTGCCGGGATGGTGGAATTGGCAGACACATACGTTTGAGGGGCGTATGCCGTAAGGCGTGTGGGTTCGAGTCCCACTCCCGGCACACCATTGATTGTGGCATAATAAGCGTTTCACACGGAGGCCCGTCTCGCCACCATGAAGATCACCGTTTCGACCACGCCGCTTGAGCGGCAGTCCGTCCAGGTCCTCGCCCTGCCGATCGCCGAGCAGGCCACGCTGCCGTCCTGGGGGGCGCGCTGGCCCGCCGCGGTCCGCGAGGCGGTCAGCCGGCTCCTGAAAGAGAAGGATGCCACCGGCAAGCTGAACGAAGTCGTGGCGATCCCGGCGCCGGCCGGCCTCAAGGCCCGGTGGCTGTTGATCGTCGGACTCGGCCAGTTGAACGACCTGGCGCCCGACCGCCTGCGGCAAGCGGCGGCCGTTGCCGCCCGGCGGGCGCAGTCGCAGAAGCGATCCTCGCTGGCCTTTCCGGTGATCGTCGGCCAGGGGATCACCGCCGACGCCGCCGGCCAGGCGCTGGCGGAAGGGCTCCGGTTGGGGACCTACCGCTATCTCGCGTTCAAGACCCTCAAGCCGGAGGAGCGCGTCGCGCTGGCCCAGGTGTCGCTCGTCGTCGAACGGGGCGTCTCGTCGGCCGCCGTGACCACCGGGGTGTCCCGCGGCACGACGATCGCCGAGGCCGCCTGCTTCGCCCGCGACCTCATCAACCGCCCGTCGAACCTCAAATACCCGCAGACCATCGCCGCCGACGTCCGGGCGATGGCCCGGCGCGCCAAGATCGCCTGCCGCGTCTACCAGCAGGCGGAATTGGTGAAAATGGGGATGGACTGCATCGTGGCCGTCGGCCAGGGGTCGGCCCACCCGCCGGTCTTCGTGACGCTCGAGTACGTCGGCCCCGGCGCCAAGGGCCAGAAACCGCTGGTCTTCGTGGGCAAGGGGATCACGTTCGACTCGGGCGGGATCTCGATCAAGCCGTCGGACAAGATGGACCTGATGAAGTACGACATGTCGGGCGGGGCGGCCGTGGCCGGGGCGCTCCAGGCGATCGCGGCGCTCACACTGCCGGTGCGCGTCGTCGGGCTGATCCCCTTCAGCGAGAATCTTCCGGGCGGCTCGGCCCAGCGGCCGGGGGACATCATCCGGGCCTACAAGGGCAAGACCATTGAGGTGCTCAACACCGACGCGGAGGGCCGGCTCGTCCTGGCCGACGCGCTCGGGTACGCCCAGCGGTACGCGCCGGCGGCCGTGATTGACCTGGCGACCCTGACCGGCGCCTGCGTCGTGGCCCTCGGCCATTACCCGGCCGGGCTCTTGAGCACCCATGCCGGGCTCACCCAGCGCTTGAAAGAGGCGGCCGAGCGGACCCACGAACGGGTGTGGGAGCTCCCCTTGTGGCCGGAGTACACCGAGCATGTGCGGTCGGAGGTGGCCGACCTCAAGAACGTCGGGGACGGCAGCGGGGGGACGATCACCGCCGCGGCGTTCCTCAAGGAATTCGCCGGCGACGCGCCGTGGGCGCATCTCGACATCGCCGGCGTGGCGTGGGCCGACAAGGACCAGGCCTATTTGGTCCGGGGCGGCACCGGCTTCGGTGTGCGGCTCCTGACGGAGTTGGCGGCGTCGTGGAAACCGCTCCCCTCGACCGCGAAGGCCAAGGGATGACGACGGCGGTCGCCGATCTCGCGGAGCTGGCGCGGGAGTTGCTGAGGGCCCTCGGCGAGGACCCGACGCGCGAAGGGTTGGTGAAGACCCCCGAGCGGATGGCGCGGGCGCTGACGGAGTTGACCGCCGGCTACCGCCAGGACCCCGAACAGGTGCTCAACGGGGCCCGCTTCACCGAGCGCTACGATGAGATGGTGCTCGTCAAGGGGATTGAGTTCCAATCGTTGTGCGAGCACCACCTGCTCCCGTTTTTCGGGACCTGCCACGTGGCCTACCTGCCGGACGGGCGGATCGTCGGCTTGTCGAAGATCCCCCGGGTGGTGGACTGCTTCGCGCGGCGGCTCCAGGTGCAGGAGCGGCTGACCTGCCAGATCGCCGAGACCCTGCAGGCGTCGCTGCAGCCGCGCGGCGTGGCGGTGGTGATCGAGGCGCAGCACTTGTGCATGATGATGCGGGGCGTGACGAAACAGCACGCGACGATGGTGACCAGCTCGATGCTGGGGCGGTTCCGGACCGACCCGAAGACGCGGTCGGAATTCTTCGCGCTGATTAAAGAGAGGGAGGCATAACGGGATGATCACATTGACGGAGAAGGCGGTGGGCAAGCTCAAGACGCTGCTCGCGCAGGAGGGGAAGGCCGACTACGGCCTGCGCCTGCGCGTGGTCGGCGGCGGCTGTTCCGGGATGTCGTACGCGATGGACTTCGAGGCGGCGGCCGGGCCGGAGGACAAGGTGTACGAGGACCACGGGGTCAAGGTGTTCGTGGACCCGCAGAGCGACCAGTACGTCGGCGGGGCGCAGGTGGACTACACCGAGGCGCTGACCGGCGCGGGATTCACCATCAAGAACCCGAACGCCAAGGGCAGCTGCGGCTGCGGCAGTTCGTTCACCGTCTAACGAAGACCGAGGACACATGGGCGCTCAGCGGGCGGAGTGGGTGAAGGGACGCGGGGGAGAGTGTGTCACGCAGATGGCGTACGCCCGCCGCGGCCTTATCACCGAGGAGATGCGGTGGGTGGCCGAGCGGGAGTCGGTGGCGCCGGAACTGGTCCGCGCGGAGCTGGCCGCCGGCCGATTGATCATCCCCGCCAACGTCCGGCACACGTCGCTGGAGCCCATCGGCATCGGCCTGGCCGTCCGGTGCAAGATCAACGCCAACCTCGGCAACTCCGCCGTCACCTCGAACATTGACGAGGAGCTGGGCAAGCTCCGGCTCGCCGTCCGGTACGGCGCCGACACCGCGATGGACCTCTCGACGGGGGGGCACCTGCGCGAGATCCGCGCGGCGATTCTCGAGGCGAGCCCCATCCCCATCGGCACCGTCCCCATCTACGAAGCCCTCCAGTCGGTCACGTCTCTCGAGGAGTTGACCGTGGACCGGATGTTCGAGGTGATCGAGTTCCAGGCCAGCCAAGGGGTGGACTACATGACGCTCCACGCCGGCGTCCTGCGGGCCTACCTGCCGCTGACCCAGCACCGGATCACCGGCATCGTCAGCCGCGGCGGGGCGCTGATGGCGCAGTGGATGCTGCTCCACGGCCAGGAGAACCCCTTCTACACGCACTACGACCGACTGATCGCCATCGCCCGCCAGTACGACGTGACGTTCTCGCTCGGCGACGGCCTGCGGCCGGGCTGCCTGGCCGACGCCTCCGACGCGGCGCAGTTCGCGGAGCTGGCGACGCTCGGTGAGCTGACCGCGCGCGCGTGGACGCACGACGTGCAGGTGATGATCGAGGGGCCCGGGCACGTCCCGATGGACCAACTCGAGATGAACGTCAAGAAACAGCAGGAACTCTGCCACGGCGCCCCGTTCTACACGCTCGGGCCGCTCGTGACCGACATCGCCCCCGGCTACGACCACATCACCTCGGCCATCGGCGCGGCGATCGTCGGCTGGCACGGCGCCTCGCTCCTGTGCTACGTGACGCCGAAGGAGCACCTGGGGCTCCCGAACGAAGAGGACGTCCGCCAGGGGGTGATCGCCTATAAGATCGCCGCCCACGCGGCCGACGTGGCCCGGCACCGGCCCGGCGCGCGTGATCGCGACGACGCCCTCTCGCGCGCGCGGTTCACCTTCGACTGGAACACGCAGTTCGCGCTGGCCCTCGACCCGGAGCGGGCGAAGGCGATGCACGACGAGACCCTGCCGCACGACGCCTTTAAATCAGCCGAGTTTTGTTCCATGTGCGGGCCGAAGTTCTGCTCGATGCACGTCTCGCAGGGGGTGACGGATCTGCTGAAGAAGCAGTCGGCGGAGTCTCCGGCGGCGGAGCCGCAGCCGATCCAGTTTGCGGGGAAGATCTAGGGGTCCCATGGTCCGACCGCTGCTCGCCGCGTCCGATCCGGAGCTGGCCGCCCTGCCGGCGGACGTCCTGCGGGCCCGGGCGCTGGCGCTGAAGCGGTCGCGCAACGCCTACATCATCGCCCACAATTACCAGCGCGGCGAGCTGCAGGACCTGGCCGACGCCACGGGGGATTCGCTGGCCCTCGCGCAGGCGGCGATCCGCGCCGATGCCGAGGTCGTGGTGTTCTGCGGCGTGGACTTCATGGCGGAGACCGCCTCCATCCTCAACCCGGAGAAGATCATCCTCCTGCCGGAGATCAACGCCGGCTGCCCGATGGCCGGGATGCTGACCGCCGACCAGCTCCGCGCGAAGATGGCGGAGGTCCCCGACGCGGCGGTCGTCTCGTACGTCAACTCCTCGGCGGAGGTCAAGGCGCTGAGCACCATCTGCTGCACCTCCGCCAACGCCGTCCGGGTCGTCCAGTCCCTCCCGCACCGCCGGGTGCTGTTCGTCCCCGACCGGAACCTCGGCGCCTACGTGCAGTCGCAGGTGCCCGAGAAGGAGATCGTCCTCTGGGACGGGTTCTGCCCGACCCACCAGCGCTTCAAGCAAGAGGACATCGTGAAGGCGAAGGCGGACTATCCGGACGCCGAATTCATCGCGCACCCGGAGTGCCGCCCGGACGTCCTGCAGCACGCCGACGCGATCCGCTCCACGGCCGGCATGATGGAGGCCGTGCGGCAGTCGTCGGCGCGGCGGTTCATCGTCGGGACGGAGGAAGGGATGCTCCACAAGCTGCGGAAGGACCACCCCGACCGGGAGTTCATCCTTCCGACCCCGAAATTGGTGTGCCCCACTATGAAGATGACGAAACTGGCCTCCCTCGTCCGCTCGTTGGAACGGATGGAGTATGAGATCACGGTGACCGGGGAGGTCGCGGCGCGCGCCAAAGAGGCGCTCGACCGGATGCTGAGCTTGACGCGCGAATCGCCGATGGTGGCGATCGCCGGATACTAGGGGCCTGACCCCTGCAAAGGAGATACATGGCGCACCACGGCGTGACCCTTGACGAGATGGACTACCTCTCGGCCGGCAAGCGGACCCGGCTCTACCGGATGCTCTACGAATACGGTCCCGGCCACGGGAAGCTGATGATCCTCCCGATTGACCAGGGGCTCGAGCACGGCCCGCGCGATTTCTTCGAGAATCCCGACTCGGCGGACCCCGAGTTCCAGTACCGGCTGGCGGTGGAGGGTCGGTTCTCGGCCATCGCCCTGCAGGTCGGGCTGGCGGAGAAGTTCTACGGCCAGTACGCCGGCCGCGTGCCGCTGGTCGTCAAGGTCAACGGCAAGACGGAGATCCCGCCGGACGACGCGGCCTTCTCGCCGCTGACGGGCACCGTCGGCGACGCCGTGCGGTTGGGGGCCGACGCCATCGGCTACACGATCTACGTTGGGTCCGCCTCGCAGGACCGGGACTTCACCCAGTTCAACCAGGTTCGGGTGGACGCCGAGCGGTACGGCATCCCGGTCATCGTCTGGGCCTACCCCCGCGGCTCGCATGTGAAGGCCAAAGGGGGCCAGGACACCCTGTGGGCGGTGGATTACGCCGCGCGCGTGGCCCAGGAGCTGGGGGCCGACGTCGTGAAGGTGAACTTCCCGAAGGGCTCGTCGGACACGCAGTCGCTGAACCCCAAGCCGTACGACACCCTGAAACTGCCGCCGGAAGAGGCGATGCGCCAGGTGGTCCGCTCGGCCGGCCGGACGCTCGTGCTCGTCTCCGGCGGGGCCAAGAAGGGGGACGACGACCTGCTGAAGACGGTGGACTTGTCGCTGAAGGCCGGGGTGACCGGCTTCATCTTCGGGCGGAACCTCTGGCAGCGGAAATACCCCGAGGCGTTGAAGATGGCCGGCGCCATCACCGAGCAAATCCTGAATACCGTCGGGGCCAAGGAAGCCAAGCCGAAGCCCAAGGCCGCCGCGCGGGCGTAGCTCGTGACGGACACCGTGCCGGCCCGCGCGCTCGACGCGGCCGACAAGAAACTGTTGAACGCGATGCAGGCCGAGGTGCCGCTGGTGCCTCGGCCGTTCGCCGCCCTGGCCCCGCGGGTGGGGATCAGCGAGGAGGACCTGCTGGCGCGGGTGGCCCGCCTGAAGGCGGAGGGGGTCATCCGGCAGATCGGCGCGATCTTTGACACGCGGCGGATGGGGTACCAGAGCTCGCTGGTGGCCACGCGGATCCCCCCGGAGCGGCTGGAGCCCGGGGCGGCGGTCATCAACGAGCACCCCGGGGTGAGCCACAACTACGGGCGGAACCATTTTTACAACCTGTGGTATACGATCGCCCTGCCGCCGCGCGTCTCGCTGGAGCAGACGGTTCAGCGCCTCCACGACCTGTCGGGGGCGGAGCGGACGCGGTTGATGCCCACCCTGCGGTTGTTCAAGATCGGCGTCCAGCTGGACGTCACCGGCGACAGCAACCCGGCGGACGCGACGACGGCAGGCGCGGCCTGGTCGTGGAAGACGGCGCCGGAGGCGGCGGTGGTGACCGAGCAAGAGATTCAGGTGATCCGCTGCCTGCAGGAAGACCTCCCGGTCGAGCCGGAGCCGTTCGCGACGCTGGCGGCCCGATGGGGGCTGACGGCGGACGACCTGTTCGCCCACGCGGCGAGCTTCCGCGAGCGGCAGATGATCCGGCGGTACGCGGCGGTCCTGCACCACCGGAGCGCCGGGTTCGTCGTCAACGGGATGGGGGTGTGGAAAGTCCCCCTGGAGCGGCTCGAGGAGCTGGGGCCGGTGATGGGGGGGTTCCGCGGCGTCAGCCATTGCTACCAGCGGCCGACGTACGAGGACTGGCCGTACACGGTCTTCACGATGGTGCACGGCCGGACCGGCCCGGAGGTCCACGCGGTCATGGCGGCGATCGCGCAGGCGACCGGCCTGACCGAGCATGAGATCTTGTGGTCCATCAAGGAGTATAAGAAAATTCGCGTGAAATACTTCACGCCCGAGCTCGATGCCTGGGCGAAAACCTACTGTGAGGCGGCGGCATGACGGATTACGTGTTTCGGTTCGGCGGGGAAGGGGGCGAGGGGGTGATGAGCTGCGGGGAGCTCTTCACGATCGCCTGCGCCCGCTCAGCCCTGGAAATCTACACCTTTTTGACCTACCCGGCCGAAATCAAGGGGGGCCACGCCTGGTACCAGGTGCGGGTCAGCGACCAGCTCCTCCTCTCCCAGGGGGACAAGATTGACGTTCTGGTCGCGTTCAACCGCGAGGCCTATGATCGCCACTACCGGCAGGTGCGCGACGGCGGCATCCTCGTGTACGACAACAGCGATTTCACGCCCGAGGAGGACTCCCGGACCGTCAAGTACCCGATCCCCTTCACGAAGATCGCGATGGAAGAGATCGGCGTGCGGCTGACGAAGAATCTCGTCGCGTTGGGGGCCCTCTCCGCGCTCTTCGGGGTCTCGCGCGAGAAGCTCGAGGGGCTCACCCGTGAGAAGTTCGGCCGCAAGGGGGCGCAGGTCCTCCAGAAGAACCTCGACGCCGTGGCCGCCGGCGCCCGCTGGGTCGAGCGGGAGATCAAGAAGCAGGATCCCGTCACGATCGAGTC
>Ga0155282_1058_pt1 | contig 22719 bp, 18 predicted proteins | sample RifCSPhighO2_02_FD_106250 | JGI IMG/M metagenome (GOLD analysis project Ga0155282, IMG submission 106250) | Omnitrophica WOR_2 bacterium RIFCSPHIGHO2_02_FULL_68_15 | reverse complement strand
CTCCGGCCGCGCTCGGATACGGCGCACGATGGCATCCAATTGGGAAGCCCAGTCCTTTCGCTTCATGGTACGCACGATGCCACCGATGGCATATGGGCCACAGTGCCAGGGGGGCCTGGCCCCCCTGGCACTTGGTGGAAAGCAACGAACAATCTGAGCGCTTGCGGAGCATCCTTGTGAAACTGGCCGAGAATCCAGTTGGTATCCAACCACGGCCAGCGGGGCAGGTGGCCGGCGTAGGACGGATAGCTGGACCAGCGGTACTCCTGGAGCGCGGCGGCGGTCACGAGACCGGCTTCGACGGGATTGCGATGGATGTACCGTGTTACTTGGAGCGCATAGGCATCCACCTGGACCAGGGGGCTCTGATACCGGCCTTGGAACAGCGGCCCGACCCGGTCATGGATGAGGTTGAAGTATTGGACATATTGACCCTGAAAGTCTCGCATGACCAGATCGAGGTTGGCCTCAGGCGTTTGCAAGAAAAGATGGTAATGGTTGTCAAGGAGACAATAGGCAAAGAGGCGAGTCCCGTACTGGTGGATGGCTCGACCCAAGACGCGGAGGAACATCTTGCGATCCCAATCGTCTTCGACAATCGGTCGGCGTTCCACCCCTCGGTTGAAGACGTGGTAGTACGCTCCTGCGGCTCGGACACGCGGCGGCCTTGGCATAGTGACTATAATATATAAATCATGTTTGATGAGATGTCAATATTTTGTGCCAAGAAGTGCCAGGGGGGCCAGGCCCCCCTGGCACCGCTCCCGGCTCGTCAGTGATTATGGTCCTGGTTTCTCCCGCGGCAGTCTATTTCACATGGTCCGCTTTGCGGAAACGTTTCCCGATCGGGAGATTGTCTCCGCGCTGAGTAGACAATCTCCATTCCGCCCAGATCAGAGCTCGCACAGGTTGCGCGAGAAATGAGGCCCGCGCCACTGCCGTGGCCTGTGACAGAAATTCCCTGGGGTCATGCCGAGGGGGGATCGTGGCCTAAAGAGCGGTGGGGATGAGCGAGGCGTGGTACACTGGGGACAGGAGGTGAACGAGATGCTTCGACGATTCCATGTGGTGCTCGAGCCGGAACGGGACGGCGGGTACTCCGTTTTCGTGCCGGCCCTGCCGGGGTGTGCCAGCCAGGGCGAGACCGAGCAAGAGGCGATGGCGAACATCCAAGAGGCCATCGCGCTCTACCTCGAAGGCCTGGTGGCCGACCGGCAGCCCATTCCAGCCGATGATGTCCTCTGGCGGGAGGTTGAGGTCGCTGCGTGAGCGACCTCCCTACGACCTCTCCCGTCGCGCCACCGTCCTCCTCCACGGTTCTAAGCCGATCAAACCAGGGACGTTGCGCGCCATCCTGCGCGGTGCGAAGCTGACCGTTGAAGAGCTCAACCGACTTCTCTGAGGGGGTCTGGAAAAATTGTGCGGGGGGCTTGTATTTCTCAGGGAGGGCCGTGTATACGCGATCGTCGAGGAGTGCCGGGTCGCCGCCTAGAGGTGGTATAATTAGGGTCATGAAGATGACCGAGCAGGCACAATCGATTCCAAAACTCCGGCGGAGATTCCCGCATGAGTGGCTCCTGGTGGAGGTTACACGTTTCGATCCGAAGACCACCACGCCGTTGACGGGCCGACTCAAAGCCCACGCGCCCTCCCGCGATGCCTTGGAAAAACTGGCCGCCCGGGCCAAAGGGTTGGTTTACCTCGTCCACGGTACCGATATCTTTCCGCGCGGGAATGCCGCCGCGTTCGATGCGTGGACCGCCGACCTGGCGAAGCAGCGGGGGTTTGACACGCTCACGGAGCAGGATGTCCTCGCGATTGTCCAGGAGCGCCGGGCCGCGTAGAGGTGGTATAATAGGGTCATGAAGATGATGCAGAAGGTCTCCAAACCGATGAACCTGGCCAAAATCCTGCAGCCCTACGTTGGGGAGTGGGTCGCCCTCTCGGCCGACGGGCAGCGGGTTGCCGGCCATGGGCCCTCCCCCGAGATCGCCGTGAAGCGGGCCAAGCGCAAGGGAGAACGGGATCCGATCCTGATCGGGGCGCCGGAAAAGGGATGGGGCGGCTACATCTTGTGAGCCGCACGTTCCACCTCCCTTTCACCCCCCTTCGCCTTTCTCCGACAGAAGCCTTCCCCCATCGCCGAATCCTGGGATACCCGTTGTTACCTGTGATGCTCCGTCGGGGATCGCGCCGGATTCGCGTCATCAGCCTCCTGGATTCGGGTGCCGATGACTGTCTGTTCCCGGCCTCAATTGGACGGCTGTTAGGGTTGCCCGTTGAGGCCGGCAGGAAACAGCCGTTCATGGGGGCCGGAGCGTTCAGCAATCTCGCCTATTTTCACCAGGTCACCGTGGGCGTGACGCTCGAAAACGTTCCGCTGTGGTTTGACCTCTCCGTGGGATTCTCGACGGCGATGGATATCCCCAAGCTCGGCCTCTTGGGTCGTGCCGGGTTCTTCGACCGCTTTGAGGAGGTGGCGTTCCGGGTCAAAGAGCAGTACGTCAGGCTCGTGGTCGAGGTGCCCAAGTGAGGCGCCAGGGGGGTCAGACCCCCCTGGCGCCTGGGTCAGGAAAAATTGTGCGGGGGGCTTGTATTTCTCAGGGAGGGCCGTGTACACTTTGGGTAGAAGCTCGGAAGACAGGGATGGGCCGGGCGATCGGTCGTTGAAAAGAGCAAACCCGCGGCAACGCGGGGACGCAAAGCCAAACAGGCCCCTCAGGGGCGGCTGGGTTGCCAATGATCACACAATGTAAAACAGCGCGATGTAGCACCCACTTTGTTGCGGCGATCGCCACCGCCGTGGCCTTGGCCGTCGCGCCGGCGTGGGCGGCCTCCGGGGACCCTGAGGCCTACGGCGTCACCATCACCAGAATTGAGCTGTCCAAAGACGGCGGCGCCTCGTACGTCACCCGCTTTGAAGGATACGCCGACGTCAATCTCGCCGCCCCCGGCGTGGGCGCGCCGATCGCCGACTTAGGGAAAGACACCCCCCTGCCGAAGGGCACCTACAACCGGCTGCGCGTGACCCTGGGCCCCACCCTCTATTTGAAGGGCTACGTGAACCATGGGGGCGCGACGCTCTTCACCAACGGCGGCGCGGATCTTGTGGGGTACGAGACGAATGCCGCCGCGGCCAATGCCCCGGGCGCGACCTACGCCGTGTCCTCCGTGACCATTCCGAACACCGCCCGGACGTTTGAGCAGGCGATCGACATCCATGTCGGCAGCACCATGCCGGCCCTCCATCTGGCCTTCGATCTCACGGGTCTCATCACCCAGACCGCCGGCGTCCCGGCCGTGAGCGCCCCGGCGGTGATCTTGGAGCTGGAGGCCGCATGAAGCGATCGGCGCTGTTCACCCAGTGGGTGCGGGGCACAGCGGTCGCTGTGGCGGTGGCCGGATTCGCCCTGTGGGCGTGGGCGGCGACCCTCTCCGAGCCGTACACCACCGCCGGCAACTACACGTACGACAGCAATCTCGTGCTCTTCACCGGCACCACCGCCACCCTCAAGAACGGCATCACGTTCGCCCACGACACCCAGGCCGAGTTTAACGGCGCCGTCAGCAACGTCACCGTGCAGACCAGCAGCCCGTGGGTCAAGCAGAACGCGACCACCGCGCAAGGCGCCTACACCTCCCCGACCTCCGGGGCGGGCCTCGTGGACGGCGGCACCGCCGCCCCGACCTGGGGCACCTTCACCGCGACGAAGAGCGTCCCATGGGGCGACGCGTTGGTGGGCAACGAGACCAGCCTCATCGGCCTCTGGCACTTGGATGACGCCGGGACCGATGCCACCGCCAACGCGAACCACGGCACGCTCACCAACGGCGTGACGTTCGCGGGCGGCCGCCTCGGCTCGGCGGGGAACTTCAATGGATCCGATCAGTTCGTGTCGGTGCCGGACAATGGGACCGTGCTTGATCCTTCGTCGCAGATCACCGTGGCCGCGTGGGTCAACACCAATGCGGTGGGGAGCTATCAAACGATCGCGTCCAAGCCGGCCGGCACGTCGTGGGTGAGCCCCTACGCCCGGTACAATCTGCGGCTCCAAGACTCCGCCAATTCCAACCGATTCTCATTCTTTGCGCAGCAATGCTGCGGCGCCAATCTTCTCGAATCCACGGTGTCGGCATCAGCCGGCACGTGGTATCACGTGGTGGGGACGCACGACGGCAGCACGATCAAGCTTTACATCAACGGCGCGTTGGACACGAGCAGCGCCCTCAGCACGACCATCACAGATTCCGACCGGCCATTGGCGATCGGTCAACATGGGAACAGCGGCCAATATTGGAATGGCCTCATTGACGAGGTCGCCATCTACGACACGGCGCTGGACGCCACCGCGGTCCTGAATCTCTACAAGCGCGGCGCGACGAAGGTCCAGTACTTCATGCGGACCAGCACGACCACATCTTTCACCGATGCGTGGTCCTCCTCCATCGCCAGCGTCCCGGCCCGACAATATCTCCAGTATCAAGTTCTCTTCGACACGCTGGACGCGACCAATGCCCGCCCGGACGTCACCAGCATCACGGTCACCACGACGGGCTACCCGATCGGCAACATCCCCATCACCCGCACGGCGGTCGGGGATGGATTTACCTGGCTGACGAGCTTCGCCCAAAACGGGGCGGGGACGTCGGAACCGGTGAACACCTCGCTCAAATACGCCCTCTCCCCCGATGGCGGGACCACCTGGTACTACCACAACGGGACGGACTGGACCTCCTCCGCCGACGGCAGCCCGGGGGGCACGGCGGCCAACACGAATACGAACATTGCCGGCTTCGATGAGGCGGCGGCCGCGCAGCTGACGGCCAACACCGCCGGCAGCGTGAAGATCCGTACCTTCTTGGCGACGACCAGCACGAGCGCCACCCCGACCCTGGACAACGTGGACGTCGGCTACGAGAACAGCACGCTGTCGCTCACCGCCCCGACGACCGGGACGATCTGGCATAGGGGGTCGCCCAACACGATCACGTCGTCCAGCACCGGCACGACGGTGCCGGACCAAGTGGTCGAGTACTCGGCGGCCGGGGATTTCTCGGATACCGTGACGGCGACGACCACCACGAGCCATACCCCGGCGGCGCGGACGAGCGGGGCCACGGCCAAGGTCCGGGTCCGCTCGACGAGTGTGCCGAAACTGACCGTGACCTCGGACGCCGTCGAGGTGCGGGGCCTGAGCTCGACCAACGTCCAGCCGGCCTCCCTCAGCACCGGCGCCGTGGGCCTGACCACCGTCTCGTTCACCGCCAACACGGCGATCCCGGTCAACGGCAAGGTCCTTGTGGATTTCCCGGACACCTTCGCGGTGTCCAGCGGCGCGGCGACCGCCATCAGCGGGACCCCCGCCAACATCACCGGTGTATCGGTCACCGGCGTGAATACATCCACCCGGGTGGTGACACTGACCAGCACGGGCGCGGCGTCCGCCGGCGCGGCCGTCAGCTTCGTCCTGACGAACATCAAGAACCCTACCTCAGCCGGCTCCACCGGGGCCTATGCGATCCAGACGACCACCTCCGCCGATGTGCTGATTGAACAAGACCTCGCCGTCGTCGCCGACACGATCACGGCCAGCGCCTACACGGCCGGGGACTACAGCTACGACACCTCGGGCAACTACGCGGTCTCCAACAGCGCGCTCGTGACCTTCACCGGGACGGCGGTCACGCTGGCGGGCTCCCCCTCCAGCTTCCTGCACGACACCACCGAGGAGTTTAACGGGACCCACAGCAGTACCGCGTGGCAGACCACCCTGGTTGGCGGCAGCGGGGCGGGGCTCCAGCTCAACGCCGTCGGCTCCGGCTCGTACACCGGTGCCACCTCCGGCGCCGGCCTCGTGGATGCTGTCCTCACCACCCCGGCGTGGGGCACCTTCACCGCGACGAAGAGTTTTGCCTGGGGCGACGCCTTGGTGGGCAACGAAGCCAACCTCGTCGGCCTCTGGCACCTGAACAACGATGGGAACGATGCGACCGCCAACGCGAACCACGGGACGATGACCGATGGCGCCACGTTCGACGCCGCCGGCCGCCTCGGCCCGGCCGGGAGTTTTGACGGGGTAAATGACAGGATCGTGATGGGTCACCTGGACATGACCACAGCCGTGTCGTTCTCCGTGTGGTTCAAGGCGACTACCACAAGTGGGTATCAGTGTCTGATGGGGCATTTTGGTAGTGGCGATGGGATCCAGATTGATGCTTCCCGGGGGGATGTTTCGACGGCACGGTTCTGGCTCAGAACCGGCGGGGCCTGGAGCTATATTGAGACGGCGCAGCCGGCTGCCGGACTGTGGCACCATATGGCGGGTACCTGGGACGGTGGGACGATGACGCTGTATATGGATGGCGCCGCGGTCGCCTCCGGCGCAAAGTCAGGGATCATGTCAAATACTACATCACTTCTCTCTGTGGGGACCTACAGGGATTTTAGTAACGGTTCGTTCTTCGGCGGCCTCATTGATGAAGTGGCGATCTACAACACGGCGCTGGACGCGACCGCCATCCTGAACCTCTACAAGCGCGGCGTAGCGACGGTCAGCTACTCCGCGCGCACCAGCACCAGCGCCAGCTTCAGCGACGGCTGGACGGCCATCGCTTCCGGCGGGTCACTGAGTGGGCTCACCCAGCGCCGCTATCTCCAATACAAGGTGGACTTTGCTACCCTCCTCCCGACAACCTACCGGCCCGACGTCAAGACCATCACCATTACGACCGGCGGCAGTGGGTTCCAGAGCGGCCAGTCGGTCACCCCCGTGACCGGCACGGCGTTCACCTGGCTGACCGGTTTCACCGAGACTGCCGACAAGCCGGCCAACACCGCGATCAAATACGCCCTCTCTCCGAACGGCGATGCCGGGACGCCGACCTACTACTGGTACACCGCCGGGGCCTGGGCGGCCGCCGACGGCACCTCGGCCACCGCCAATACCAAGGATGAGCTGATCGCCTCGAGCAACGCCGCGCTGGCGGCCTTCGATAACGACGTCCCGACCGGGTCCACCGGGCTCACCGCCAACACCGCCGGGACGCTCAAGGTCAAGGCGTTCCTCCTCTCGACGACCGGCGCGGCCACGCCGACCTTGTCCAACCTCGACATCGGCTACGAGAACAGCGTGCTGGACCTCTGGGGGCCGTTGGGCGGCACCTCCTGGACGGTCGGCCAAACCATCCCGATCACCTGGTCGAGCACCGGCGCCGACGTCCCGGCCATTACGGTGGAGTACTCCCCCGGCGGCGCCTTCGGGGCGGATGTGGAGACCGCCGGCACCAACTTGACCAGTATCGCCGACAGCCCCCGCTCCTACGTCCCGCTCGGGGCCTCCAGCGGCGCGGCCGCCAAGGTCCGCATTCGCTCCACCAGCGCCCCGAAACTGACGCTCGACTCCGGCGCCTTCACCGTCGCCCCCGGGGCGCTCAACGGCACCAACGTCGAGCCGGCCCTGTTGGCGGTCGGCTACGTCGGCAGCGTGACCGTGACGTTCACCACCATCAACCCGATCCCCTCGGGCGGGAAGATCGTCATCACGATGCCGAGCGGCTATGCCTTGAACAGCGGGGCGACGACCGCGATCAGCGGCGCCCCGACCGGCGTGACGGGGACCGGGTCGGTGAGCATCACCGGCCAGGTGGTGACGATCACCGGGTTGTCGCAGGCCTCCGCCCAAGCCGTGTCGCTGGTCCTGACGAACATCAAGAACCCCACGGTCACCGGCTCGACCGGCGTGTACCAGATCAAGACCACGACCAGCGCCGACGCGACGATTGACGAGAAGACCAACGTCGCGGCCGACACCATCACCGGGCCGATCTTGAATGTCCTGGCGCCGACCACCGGCGACTCTTGGCCGGTGACCACGACCCATACCTTGAAGTGGCGCGTGGATGGTACCATCCCGAGCGGCGCGACGGTCAAGCTCTTCTACCTGAAGACGGACACCACCTGGGGCACGGTGATTCCGCTCTCCGGCGAGGCGAACAACGAGGTGTCGGTGACCCGCGGGTCGCCGAGCGACGCGACCGGGCAGGTGGACTGGGTCCTGCCGACCGACGCGGCCAACGCGACGGCCCAGATCAAGATTGAGCACAGCCCGGCCTGGAGCCCGGCGGCGATTACCGGTCTCTCCGCCTCGTACAAGGTCACGCCGTTCCTGGGGCTCACCCATCCCACCGGTGGGCAGAAATGGGCGGTGGGGAGCCCGCATAAGATCACCTGGCAGACGCAGGGGACGATCGCGCGGGTGACAGTGGAGTACTCGGTCAACGGCGGCGCTTGGACGCCCATCGTCGAGAGCTACGAGACGGCCAACGACGGGATCGTGCAGAACACCTCCGCCGGCGCCACCTGGACGCCGCCGGCCGCGGCGGCCCACGCGTCGGTCCGGATCCGGATCGCCGACTCGACGGACGCCACCAACAACACGGTGTCCAGCCCGTTCAAGGTGACCACGCTGGCGGTGACGGCGCCCACCGCGAGCGGCCTCCGCTACTTGGCCGGCTCCACCCAGGCGAACCTGATCACCTGGACCTCGACCGCGGTGGACAACGTGAGCATTTTCTATTCGACGGCGGGGTCGGGCGGGCCATGGACGCAGATCGGCACGACGACGGTCGACAGCGCGAAGACCGCCGGCATGGGGCTCCCGGCGCCGGCGCAGTCCACGACGACCGCCTTCATCCGGATCGTGGACGCCGATGCGGTCCCGGCGAACAATGCCCCGGCCGGCGACACCGATACCGCGCTCATCGAGGACACGTCGGACACCGCCTTCGCGATCTACGGGACGCTGGACGTGACCGCCCCGGACACGGCCACCCTGCAGTGGGCCTCCGGCCAGCCGCAGACGATCGCCTGGACAGTGAGCCCAGCCAACGCCAACGTCGTCCCGCTGGTCAAGATCACGGTGACCGACTTGGTGGACTCGGCCAACAACGGGACGGTCATCGCGTCCACGAACGCCCATAGTGTGGCGGCCGGCTCCGGGAGCTACTCGTGGAGCCCGTCCTTCACGACCACCAACGCCAAAATCACCGTGGAGGACGTCGCCGATGCGCTGAGCACCAACACGGCGACCAACGCGGTCAAGTTGATCGGCGTGACGCCGCAGTGGCCGGCCGGCGGCGAGTCGTGGCTCGTCGGCAGCCAGCAGGTGATCAAGTTCTCGTTCACCTCTGGGACGCTGACGCAGGCCAGGATGGAGTACACCACGAACAACGGCACGAGCTACGCGCTCCTGGCGGCCGGCTCGATGCAGGGCTCATCGGATGATGTCACCTACACGGCGATCTCCGGCGACGGCAGCGCGGTCGCGGTCGGCGCGAACCCGTTCTACATCAAGTGGACGGTGCCCGATGCGATTTCCAAGACCAACGACGCCAAGGTCCGGATCACCAACCTGAACGGCGGCGCCTACGGCACCTCCGGGGCCTTCACGATCACCGGGGCGCTGGCGATGAACGCCCATACGCCCGCGGGCGTCCTCTCGGTCGGCGACGTCGCGACCCTCTCGTGGGTCAAAACCGGGACGATCAGTTCGGTGAAAGTCGAGCTCTCCCCGGCCGGCACGTTTGCCGACACCCTCGTCAGCGTGGGCACCAGCCTGACCGGGAGCTCGACGACCTGGACGGTGACGGACCACATCGGAACCACCGGCAAGCTCCGCGTGACCTCCACCCTCGGCACCGGCTATCCGACGTTCTTCGGCACTTCGGCCGATCCGGTGACGATCAAGGGCAAGCTGGCGTTCACCGCGCCGGTGGCCGGCGACGCCTGGGTGGTCGGGTCCGATCCCGTCATCACCTGGACCACGAAGGGGACGATCGGCACGGTCGGGCTCAAGTACGCGACCGCGGCGGACAACTACCTGAGTTGGACCGACGTGCCGGGCGCGACGGCCTTGGCCAACACGGCCAACGGGACCGCCAGCTTTACGTGGACCACCCTCCCCGATCTGGTGGGGAATGCGCTCGCCCATCCCAGCTCGAGCAGCGCGACCGGCGTGGGGACCCGCGGGGTCCAGCTGAAGATCACTGATGGGACGAGCGGGCACACGGGGGCGCTCCAGGAGATCGTGCCCTCCGCGGCCTTCACGGCGAAGTGGTGGCTGATCACCTACAACGTCGTCAACGCGGACAACCAGGCCCTGGCCGGCCTGTCGGTGGAAGATACCCTGGGGTGGATCGCCTCCAGCGTGACCTCCGGCACCTGGTCCAGCAAGCACTACTACAAGCAGGGGCCGGTGACGGCGACCTGGTCGGCCGGCACGGCGTTCAACCCCCAGACTGAGACCTTCACGGCGGACGCCGACAAGACGATCACCGCCATCATGACCTCCACGAACCCCGACGTCTTCGACGTCAAGTACGAGAGCTTCTACGATGCCGGCAACGACACGGTGAAGGCCAAGGCCTACCTCATGCGGCGCGGCCTGCTGGTGAACACGTCGCTGACCTCGGCGACGATGACGATCCTCAGCGGGACCACGGTGAAGGGCACCGCGACCGATACGGCGGCCGACGCCAACGGGCTGTTCGAGTTCAGCTTCAAGGCGGCGGACTACAGCCTCACGGCGTCGGACAGTTACTTCGTGAAGATCGCCATCACCTACAACGGCCAAGTCAAGAACGGCGCCGGGACGCTGAACATCACCCTGCCGTCGGAAACCAAGTCCATCATCACCCTGACTGGGACGGCGGCCGACGCGGCGGCGGCCAACACGCTGTTCGGGAAGATGGCCGACATCAAGACCGAGGTCATTGACCGGTTGGGGGCCATGGGCGACACGGCGGCGGCGAACTCCCTGTTCGGCCGGCTGAAGAACCTCGACAAGCTGTTGGGCGAGACGTCCGACACCGGCTCGGCGGAGTCCGTGTTCGGGCGCTTGGCCAAGACGCAGTCGGAGTTGGCGTCGAAGGTCCAGTCGGAGGCGGCGAAGGGCCCGCAGACCGGCATCCTGAACCGTGAGCAGTTCGTGAAATCGGGCACCCGCGCGACGATCCGGTACCGGACCGCGACCGGGCTGTCGCCGAAGATTGATGTCTACGACGCCTCGAGCAACAAGAAGATCAGCGGGGCCACGATGACGGAGATCGCCACGACCGGGATCTACGAGTACCCGGTGACGTTCGAGACCGCCTGGGGGACGGGCGACCATACCATCATCGTCAGCGAATCTACCAAGAGCTCGACGGACAGCATGATCATGACGGTCTCCACGACCGACTTGGAGGCGATCGCCAAGAAGGCGGGCGGCAGCTCCTCGGGCGGCGGCAGCACGGCGACCGACATCACGCCGTTGTTGGCGGAGGTGCAGGCCCTGAAAGGGATGGTCGCGATGGGTGCCGGGGCCGGCGGGCTCGTGGGCCAGGTGACCGCCCTGCAGCACCAGCTGTCGTCCATGCAGGCGCAATTGGGGCTCGTCGCCGCGACCGATGAAGAGTTGGAGACGGCCGAGGCCGTGGACGCCTCGGCGAAGGCCACGATGTCGGTCCGCGACCAATTGCGCGAGATCGCCAAGACGATGAAGGAGATGTCCGGCCCGTCCGGCCTCTCGCTCCACCAACTCTTCGACATGCAGGAAGCGCAGATCACCACGGCCAAGGACCTGCAGAACAAGATCGAGCAGATCAAACAGGCGACCGAGGTGACCAAGCGGATCGCCGAGGAAGGGCGCCAGAAGGTGCAGGTCCAGACCTGGTTCGAGTCGGGGTCGGTCATCCTGAAGATCCTGGCGGTCAACCCGACCGATGAGGAGCAGACGGTGCCGGTCAAGGCGTACCTCCCGAAGGAGGTCAAGGCCGAGCACGTGATGGACCTGGGGCCGCTGACGCTGGAGTATGACCCGGACCGGCAGATGCATTTCGTGACGGCGACGGTCACCCTCCAGCCGAACGAGTCGGCGGTCTTCGCCATCGAGGTGGAGGACATCTGGCAGATCCCGCAGGAGCATCTCACGCGGCTCTCCGATGACGCCAAGACAGCCGTCAAACAGATGACCGGGACCGAGTACGAGGAGCGGGCCACCCTGCTGGCCAGCCAGATTGACCTGAAGCTGGCCTCCGTGTGGGAGCGGCAGTCCGACCCGACCTTGACGCCGGAACAGCATATCCAGACCCACCGGCAGAACGTCGAGGTGATGAAGCGGCTGGAGGACGACCTGGCCCTGCTGAAGCGGATGGCGGTCACGGTCATGAATCCGGACGCGCCGAAGACCCCGGAGAGCGAGTTCCTCAACCAGGCCTTCTCGGGGGTCCAGTCCAACTGGGACGCGGGCAACGCCAGCCCCATCGCCGTGTCGCTGAAGACCCGCTTGACGACCGACGCGACCTGGCGCCTCATCCTTGGCATGGTCGTGTTCGTGGGGCTGATGTCGCTGGCGGCGTTCCTCCTGTGGCAGCGGCAGGCGCATCTGGCGATGACGGCGGAGCAGCAGCTGCTGCAGCAGGCGGAGGGGCCAGGCCCTCCTGGCACCGGTCCGCCGCCGGGCGGCGGGTTTTCGAAGCCCACGGGGGGTCAGGCCTGAGGTCTGACCCCTTTTTTATGGCTTTATCTGTATGCTCCACGTGACGATCCGCAGTCCTCAACGGCTCATGCTCGACCAGTGGGTATCGTCCGTCCGCCTGCCGGGGGCGGCCGGGGAGCTCGAGGTGCTGGGGTTCCACGTGCCGTTCGTGGCGGCGCTGACGCTGGGGCGGGTGTGGATTGAGGGCCCGCCGCTGCAGGTCTGGCCGATCCGGAGCGGGCTGGCGTGGCTGGCGTCGGACCGGCTGATGATCATCGCGGAAGAGCTGATCCCCAAAGGGGCGAGATGAATTACGTCTTGATCTTGGTGCTGTTCGTGATGACGCTGGGGCCGTCCATCGTGATCGCGGTGATCGGCCGCGCCGGGATGCAGGCGCTGGGCCGCAACCCCTCGGCGGCCCCGAAGATCCAGACTTCGATGATCCTGGGATTTTTGTTCGCCGAGGTGATTTCAATGACGGCCCTCTTGATTTTGTTCCACGTCTATGCGAAGTAAGCATAAGCCATGATTGAAATCTTGATCGTCCAGGTGATCGCCTTCGTGGGGCTGGTGGTGCTCCTGCGCTGGCTGTTCACCCGCCACGTCACCACCTCCATCCAGCGCCTCGAACAGCTCTACCGCGACAACCTCAAACGGGAGCATGAGCTCAAACAGCGCCTCCAGCTGGTCGAGAAGGAGTGCCAGCAAAAAGTCCAAGACGCCGAGCACCAGGCCAAGACCTTGATGGCCGCCGGCCGGCTCGAGGCGGACAAGGCCCGGGCGGAGCTCCTGCAGGAGGCCCGGTTGGAGAGCGAGCGGCTGATTCAGGAGGCCCACGAGCGGCGGGACGAGATCCGGCGGGAGCTGGAGCAGGGGGTGGACCGCAAGGCGGTGCAGTTGGCCAGCGACGCCGTCCGGTTCGTGCTCACGACCCAGGTGGAGGAAGGGCTCCACGGGCAGTTGGTGGATCAGCTCCTGCAGGAGATGACGGGGCTCGAGCAGATCCGGCTCGACGCGTCCGCCTCCAAGGCCGAGGTGGCGACGGCGATGCCGCTGAAACCGGAGCAGAAAACCCGCCTGCAGCATATTTTGGCGGAGAAGGCAGGCCGCCCCGTGGAGGTGGCCGAGTCGTTGGACGACACGGTGATCGCCGGCATGACCGTCCGCTTGGACAATCTCATCCTCGACGGCTCCCTGCGGAACAAGCTGAGAGACGCCGTGACCTACGTCCGCAAGAGCGACACCTCCGCCGGTGGTTGAGCCGCGAGAGGCCGACGGCCGGACCGCCCTCAAGAGCCGCCAGTTCGACATCAAGGAAATCGGCCTCGTCCGGGAGGTCAAGGGGATGGTGGCCCGGATCGTCGGGCTCCCCTCCTGCATCAGCGGCCAGCTCGTCACCTTCAGCTCCGGCGTCCTGGGGATGATCATGGGCTACGACCTGCACGAGGCCCACGCCCTCATCCTGGGGGACGCCGCGGAGATCCGGACCGGCGAGCAAGTCTACGGCCGCGCGGAACCCCTGCGCATCCCGGTCGGCGACGCCGTCATCGGGCGAGTCGTCAACGCGCTGGCGGAGCCGATGGACGGCCAGGGCGCCATCGCGTACGCCGCGCACTACCCGATCTTCCGCAAGGCCCCCGGCATCATGGAGCGGGTCCCCATCGCCAAGCCGCTGGAGACCGGCATCAAGATCCTCGACACGATGGTCCCCATCGGCAAGGGCCAGCGCGAGCTGATTTTGGGCGACCGCATGACGGGCAAGACGACGCTGGCGTTGGACACCATCCTCAACCAGCAGGGCAAGGGGGTGACCTGTATCTACTGCTGTATCGGCCGCAGCTACTCGACGCTCGCGCGCGCGGTCCAGCATCTGACGGCCGGCGACGCGATGGGCTTCACGTTCATCGTGGCCGAGACGGCCGCCGCCCCGCCGGGCCGCCAGTTCCTCGTCCCGTACGCTGCCTGCGCGCTGGGGGAGTACTTCATGGACCAGGGGAAGGACGTCCTGATCGTGTTCGACGACCTCACCCGGCACGCCTGGATCCACCGGCAGATCTCGCTCCTGCTCGGCCGCCCGCCGGGGCGCGAGGCCTACCCCGGCGACATGTTCTACACCCACTCCCAGCTGTTGGAGCGGGCCGGGGCGTTGAGCCCTGAGAAGGGGGGCGGCTCGATGACGTTCCTGCCGATCGTCGAGACCCAACAGGGGGACGTGACCGGCCACATCCCCTCCAACGTCATTTCCATCACCGATGGGCAGACCTACTTGTCCACCCCACTGTTCACCGAGGGGTTCAAGCCGGCCATTGACCTGGGGTTGTCCGTCTCCCGTATCGGGTCGAAGGTGCAGTCGTCCGCCATGCGGGATGTCTCCCGGCCGCTGCGCCTGGAGTACCTGCAATTCAAGGAGTTGGAGCGGGTGACGAAGCTCCGGGCGAATCTTTCGGAGGACATGGCGAAAAAGCTGACGGCGGGGGCCGTCCTGCGCGAGCTGTTGATCCAGGACCGCTCCCAGCCGGTGCCGACGGAGCACCAAATCGTGCTGTTCGAGGCGCACCGCCGCGGCGTCCTGGCGACCCGCTCGATCGAGGAGGTCCGGCGGTTCAAGCGGGAGTTCTTCGGGTTTCTCCAGCAAAAGAATCCGGCGTTGGTCGAGGCCTTGAAGGTGACGCAGGCGTTGACGGACCAGATCACCGCGCGCCTGACGCAGGCCTACGCCGAGTTCTTCAAACCTGAAGGGGTCAGACCCCTATGAGACCCAAAGGGGTCTGACCCCATTCGAGGGCATTCATGGGCGCGAGCGCGAGGATCCGGGAAGAAGCTGCCTTCTATGTGGAGCTGCGGTGGGTGCTGGAGGCGATGAAGCAGGTGGCCGTCTCGGAGCTCAAACGGTTGGAGCGCCAACCCGCCTCCCACGAGGAGGTGGTCGCCGAACTGCGCGGCTGTTTCCAGCTGTTGGCCTCGGCCCGGATTCCCTCCGTGCTGGTGTCGCCCACCTCGACCGTCGCCGCGGCGATCTGCTTCACCTCGGACACCGGGTTCATCGGCGACCTCAACGTCCGGGTCATCCGCGAAGGGATGGCCGCGGCCGGGGCCGGCCCGCTGTTCGTCATCGGGGAACAGGGTCGTCGCGTGCTGATGGAGCAGGGGAAGTCGGCCACCCCGTACCCCCGCGTGACCCACCTCCAGACCTTGGAGGAACTGCGGCCGCTCTGGGAATCGTTGACCCCCCGTTACCTGGACGGGACGATCGGGCGGGTCCGGCTCGTCTACCCCAAGTATTACTCGATGGGTCGCCAGGAGGTGGTCGTTGAGCCGCTGCTGCCGTACGAAGGCCCGCTGGTGGACCTGACGCAGCACCCCCTCCAAAAGTTCCTGCTCGAGACCCCGCTGGCGGCGACCGAGCGGGCGCTGGCCGGGTGGTGGATCCGCGCCGCCTTGACTCGCGCGGCCTGGCACGCCCGGCTCTCCGAGCTGGCGGCCCGAGCCAACCACCTGGAGGGGGCGGTGGACGAGCTGGCCCGGCAGTCGCAGGTCCTGACGCTCCAATATTTCCACGTGTTCCATGAGGAGATGGACAAGGCGATCCGCGAAGTCTACGCGAGCCAGCAGATCGGGAGCCGGGTATGAGCGTCGCGGGGCGGGTGGTGGCGCTGCGGGGGCCGGTGGTGGATGTCCAGTTCGACCCCAAGGATGAGATGCCGGCGCTCCACGAGCTCATTGACACCCAATCGTACGAGGGGCAGTCCATCATCCTCGAAGTGATGGAGCACCTGGAGCACCAAGTGGCCCGGTGCGTCAGCATCACCTCCAACTGGGACCTCCAGCGCGGGGCCGCGGCCAAGTCCACCGGGGCCCCCTCGATGGTGCCGGTCGGCAAGGAGATCTTCGGGCGGGTGATTGACGTGCTCGGCCGGCCGATTGACGGGCGGGGGCCGCTGACGGCGTCGCAGTGGGTCCCGATCCGGCGGCCGATGGCGACTCTGGAGATCAACACGTCCCGCTCACGGCTGTACAAGCCGGAGGTTTTTGAGACGGGGATGAAGGCCATTGACCTGCTGTTCCCGCTCGTCAAGGGCAGCCGCGCGGGGATCCTCGGAGGGGCGGCGCTGGGCAAGTCGCTGATGACGCTGGAGCTCATCCACAACGTGACGGAACGGCATGGCGGCGCCTGCGTCTTCGCCGGGGTGGGGGAGCGCATCCGCGAAGGGAACGAGCTGTGCCACGAGCTGGCCCGCCGGAAGATTCTTGACCGGGTGGCCCTGGTGTTCGGCCAGATGGACGAGTCGCCCGGCGCCCGCTTCGAGGCGGTGCTGGCCGGGGTGACGATGGCCGAGGAGATCCAGGCGCAGGGCAAGGACGTCCTCTTCTTCGTGGACAGCGCGTTCCGCTTCGTGCAGGCTGGGGCGGAGCTTTCCACCTTGATGGGCCGCATCCCGTCGGAGACCGGCTACCAGCCGACGCTCTATTCCGAGGTGGGAGAATTCCAGGAACGGATCCGCCCCCGGCGGGGCGGCTCCATCACGGCGTTGGAGGCCATCTTCATGCCGGGGGACGACCCGACCGACCCGGCGGTCGTGGCGTTGTTCAGCTATTTGGACACCATCATGGTGCTCTCCCGCACCCGCTTCCAGCAGGGGCTCTACCCGGCCATTGACCCGGCCCTTTCCTCCTCGACCAGTCTTGATCCCGACGTCGTGGGGCTGCGGCACTACGACGTGGCGCAGGAGGTCCTGCGGGCGTTCCGCCACTACGAGGACCTGCGGCGGATCGTCTCGGTGGTCGGCATCGAAGAGCTGTCGCTCGAGGACCGCCGCATCTTCGAGCGGGCGCGCAAGCTGCACAACTTCCTGAGCCAGCCGTTCTTCACCGCGGAGCTGTACACGGGCCGGCCGGGGGTGTACGTCTCGGTCACGGCGACGGTGGATGGGGCCCGCCGCATCCTGGAGGGGGAATTCGACCACCGCCCCGACAGCGATTTCTACATGATCGGCTCGGTGGACGAGCTGAAATAGCAGGATGAGGGGATGGCGAAAAAACTCGGCGAATTGTTGATCGAAAAGGGGTTGGTCAAACCGGACGACTTGGCCCGGGCGCTCCAGGAACAGCAGGGGTCCGGGGAGTTCTTGGGCACGGCCCTCGTCCGGCTGGGCATCCTCAAGGAAGAACAGCTCCTGAAGACCCTCTCGGAGCAGTTCGCCCTCCCGTTCGTGGACCTCCGCTCGGTCTCGGTGGACCCGGAGGTCGTCAAGCTCGTCCCGGCGAAGTTCGTCTCCCACCACAAGATGCTCCCGATCAAGCGCCAGGCCAAGACGCTGACGGTGGCCATCAGCAACCCGATGATCCGGTGGCCGCTCGACGAGCTGGCGCTCCAGCTCGGCTACGAGATCGAGCCGGTCCTCGCCAGCGAGACGGAGATCCAGGCGGCGATCCGCCGCCACTACGGCGTGGGGGCGGAGACCGTCGAGCGGATCATGGCGGAAAGTTCCGACGCGGTGCAGTCCCGCGCGCAGGAGCAGGCGCAGGACATCGGCGAGACGGCTTCCACGGAGGAGGCGTCCGTCATCAAGCTGGTCAACCAGATCCTGCGCGAGGCGGTCCGCGAGGGGGCGACCGACGTCCACATCGAGCCGTTCCGCGACGAGATGTCCCTGCGGTACCGGGTGGACGGCCGGCTCTACGACGCCGCCGTGCCGCCGGACCTCAAGTACCTGTATCAGGCGATCGTCTCGCGCATCAAGATCATGGCGGGGTTGGACATCGTCGAGCGGCGGATGCCGCAGGACGGCCGGGCCCGCATCCGCGTCGGGGACGACGAGCTCGACCTGCGCATCTCGATCCTGCCGACCCTCTACGGGGAGAACCTCGTCATCCGCCTGCTGCCGGCCTCGATGGTGCTCGGCCTCGACAAGCTGGGGTTCTCGCCGGACGGCCAGGATCTCCAGATGCTCGAGCGGCTGATCCAGATCCCCCACGGCATCCTCTTCGTGACGGGGCCGACCGGTTCCGGGAAGACCACGACGCTGTACGCCTGCCTCCACCGGCTGAACGGGCGGGACCGGAAGATCGTGACGATCGAGGACCCGATCGAATACGAACTGCGGGGCATCACGCAGATCCAGGTCAACGCGAAGATCAACCTGACGTTCGCCCGGGCCCTGCGCAACGTCCTCCGCCACGACCCGAACGTCGTGATGGTCGGCGAGGTCCGCGACAAGGAGACGGCGGAAATCTCGATCCAGTCGGCGCTGACCGGCCACCTGGTCTTCTCAACGCTCCATACCAACAACGCCGCCGGCGGCATCGCGCGGCTGGTGGACATGGGGGTCGAGCCGTACCTCGTGGGCTCCGCGGTCGAGGCGTTCATCGCCCAGCGGCTCGTCCGGCTCATCTGCCCGTCGTGCCGCGAAGAGGTGGCGTCGGACGCGGCCGCGGCGGTGGTGAGCATGTCGGCCGCCGAGCTGCAGCAGCGGCTCGGGACCGGCGTCACATTCTACCGCGGCAAGGGGTGTCCCGCCTGCCGGCAGACCGGGTACAAAGGCCGGAGCGCCATCTACGAGATCCTCGTGCTCTCGCCGGCGATCCGCGCGATGATCCTGGCCAAGGCCTCGGCTCCGGAGATCGAGAAACGGGCGGTCGAGTTGGGGATGCGCACCCTGCTCGACGACGGCTGGAGCAAGGTTAAGCAAGGGGTGACGACCCTGGAAGAAGTCCTCCGGGTCACCCGGCTGGAGACCTCCTAACCCATGCCGAGATTCGCCTATCGGGCTAAACAGGGGCCGACGGAGATCAAAGACGGCGTCATCGAGGCCGAGAGCCAGCAGGATGCCGTCCGGCGGCTCAGCCAGCAAGGGCTCATCCCCGTCACCGTCATGCAGGCCGCCGGCGAGCCGGCCCGGGCCTCGCGGGGGCGCCCCGCCGGCCGGGTGAGCGCCCATGAGATCACCTCGCTGACCCGGTCGCTCGGCGGCCTGATGCGGTCGCACATCCCGGTCCTCCGCGCCCTGGATCTCATCCGGGGGCAGGCGGAGCGGCCGGGCTTGAAGTCGGTGGTCGGCCGGCTGGCCGACGCGGTGCGGGACGGCCAGCCCTTGTCGGACGCGTTCGGCCAGTTCCCGGCGCTTTTCTCGCCCCTCTATCGCGCGCTCGTGAGGGCCGGCGAAGTCAGCGGCCGGCTGGATGAGATGCTGACGCGGCTCGTCGAGCACCGGGAGCAGGAGGAGTCGCTCCGGACGAAGGTCCAGCAGGCCGCCATCTATCCGGCGTTCGTGCTCGTGGCCGGCGGCGCGACGATCGCCGTCCTGATGATCGTGGTGATTCCGAAGCTGAGCGTCCTGCTCCAAGACCTGCAGCAAACCTTGCCGGCGCCCACGCGGCTGGTCATGGCGATGGGGGACTTCGCCAAGCGGACCTGGTGGGGTTGGGCCCTTGGGCTGGCGGTCGGGTGGATGGCCATGGGCTCCCGGATCGGCGGCCGGATTGTCCTCGACCGGCTCCAGCTGACCCTCCCATTCTGGCGGAAACTGACGCGGAACGTCGAGGCCGCCCACTTTACCCGGACGCTGGGGGTCCTGCTCGACAGCGGCATCCCGATCCTGCAGGCGGTGGCGACGGCGGTCCCGACGGTGGAGAACCGGCTGATCCGCGCGAGTCTGGCGCCGATCGAGAAGGCGCTGGCCTCCGGCGTGCCGCTGGCCAAGACGATGGAGCGGGTGCCGGTGTTCTCGCCGATGGTGATCGGGCTGGTGACCATCGGGGAGGAGAGCGGCGACCTGCCGCGGCATCTGCTCGAGATCGCGAAGACGCTGGAAGAGGAGGTCGAACGGGCGTTGAAGGTGGTGACGACGCTCCTGGAGCCGTGCCTCATGCTGGCGATGGGGCTCGTCGTAGCGCTCATCGTGGCGGCGATGCTGCTGCCGGTGTTTGAAATCGGGGCGGGGGTGCAATCGTAATGATCGCGAGAGAGGAGACCTCTATGCGGCGGGTACGCGGGTTCACGTTGATCGAGATCATGCTGGTGGTGATCATCATCGGTATTTTAGCGTCCACCGTCCTGCCGCGGCTGACCGGCCGGGCGGAGCAGGCGCGCGTCAACCGGGCGAAGACCGACGTCACCAACATCGGCCTGGCGGTCAAGCTGTACGAGCTGGACACCGGGAGCTACCCGTCATCGCTGACGGGCCTCCAGGAAAAGCCCGGCAGCGGGGCGGAGAGCTGGGCCGGGCCCTATTTGGAGAAGACGCCGGCCGACCCGTGGGGGAAGCCGTACCAGTACAAGAACCCCGGGAGCCACAACACGACCGGGTACGACCTGTTTTCCTTCGGCAAGGACGGGACCGAGAGCGGGGATGACGTCGGGAACTGGTAAGCGCCGGTGGGGGGGTGGCCGCCCCCCCCCACCGGCTTCCTCTGGCGTTGCGTTGCTGGAGACGCTCCTGGCGGCGGTGGTCATCGCCATCGGCGTCGTCGGGGCGCTGGGCGCGATGGCGACGGCGGTGGGGGCGGTCGCGACGGCCGGCGACCGGCTGAGAGCTCTCGGGCGGCTGGAGGATGAGCTGGTGGCCCTGCGCGCCGAAGAGCGGCTCGCGGGGGGTTTGGCTGCCGGCGGGCATAGCGGCACGTGGCCGTGGCCGGCCTCCGGGACGTGGGAGGCGGCCGTGACGGCGGGGGACTCCGCCTCGTTAATGGAGGTGGTCCTGACCGCCCGGTGGGGCACGGCGCGCCCGCGCACCATCCAATTGCGGACCGCCGCCGCGGCGCCGAGTGAAGACGAAGAATAACGCGAAGACCGGATTCTCGCTCATCGAGCTGTTGATGGCGACGGCCCTCGCCGCGGTCATCATGGGGGGGCTCTACGCGTCGGTCGCCGCCGGCATGACCGCCTGGCGGCGGATGCAGGAGGCCCCGTCGCTGGAGATCATGGTGGCGTTGGAGCGGATGGGCCGCCAGTTCGCCAACGCCCCGGTGTTCGCGGGTTTGCCCTGCCAGGGCACCGATTCCCGCGTCGGGTTCCCGGCGCTCATCCAGCCGGAGCCGGGGACAGACATCTGGACGTTGGGGTGGATCGAGTACTACTATGATCCGGCCAACGAGGCCTGGTGCCTGTGGGAGCAGACCTACGGCGGGTATCTGACGGAGACGGAGCCCCTCCTTCGCCGGACGCTGGTGACGGGGATCAGCGCCGTCACCCTGGAATATCTCTCCTTGGACGAGGAGACCCAACAGCATACCTGGATTTCCAGTTGGCCTCCGCCGGAGGACGAGGGGTCGGAGGTCGCCGCCCCGGCCTATCCCCTGGCGGTCCGGGCCACGGTCGTCGCGGAAGACCCGCGGGGCCGGTCGGTTTCCTACTTAAAGAGCGTGGTCCATTGGGTGCGATGAGGCGGCTTTCGGAGTCCGGCAGTGTGCTGGTGATGTCGCTGTGGGCGATGGGGTTCTTGGCGGCCTTAGCGATGGCGATGGGGGTCCAGGCGGAGGGGCAGATCCGCGCGGCCCGGCACGTGGGGATCCGCATCCAGGCGTTCCATGAGGCGTGGGGCGGGGTGGCGCGCGGCACGGCGGCGGTCAGGGACTGGCCGTCGGAAGAGGGCGGAGACCCGCTGCCGCCGGTGCTGGCGGGGGACGGGTACCTGGTTCGGATGGAACCGGGGAAGGTGCCGCTGAACGCGGCGTCGGCCGAGGTCTTGGCGGCATTGATCACCCAGGTGGGTGTCCCGGAGGGGAGCACCGCGGAGGAGATTGCCGCCGCCATCGTGGACTGGCGGGACGTGGACGACACCGTATCCGCCGACGGGGCGGAAGACGATTCCTACGAGGCGTTGTCGCCCCCCTACGCGTGCTCGAACACCGACCTGACTTCCGTCGAGGAGCTGTTGTTGATCCGAGGGGTGACGTCCGAGCTCTACACGGCCCTGCGCCCGTATGTGACGGTCCGCGGCGCCACGGTCAACCTCAACACCGCGCCGGCCCTGGTCCTGCAAGCGGTGGGCCTGTCCGCCTCGGCGGCGGAGAAGGTGGCGGCCTACACCGCGGGCGCCGACGGCGTGCGGGACACGGAGGACGACCGGTCCTGCACCTCGGTGGCGGCCTGCCCGGCGGAAACCGAACTATCTCCCGAGGAGACCTCGACCTTGACGGCCGCGTCCTCGTTGTTGACGACCACCGCGGCGGCGTACGCCGTCCGCGGAGAGGCCCACGTGCCGGG
>Ga0155282_1026_pt2 | contig 28285 bp, 34 predicted proteins | sample RifCSPhighO2_02_FD_106250 | JGI IMG/M metagenome (GOLD analysis project Ga0155282, IMG submission 106250) | Omnitrophica WOR_2 bacterium RIFCSPHIGHO2_02_FULL_68_15 | reverse complement strand
CCCCGGCGATCGCCTCAGGGGCGCGGCGCAGAACGTCGGTCAGCCGCCACCGCTTCTCCTTCGACATCGGGCGGGTCTCTTCGATTTCCACAAGGTCCCCCGGCCGGGCGGTCTGCGTCTCGTCATGCGCCTTGAACTTCTTGGCCAGGCGCATGACCCGCTCGTACTTCGGATGGCGGGCCAGCCGCTCGACCCGGACGACGATGGTCTTCTGCATCTTGTTGGAGACGACGGTCCCCACCAGCCGGTGCCGTGTGGCGCTCATGCGGCCACCTGCGGGGTCCGGCGCGCCTTGGCGTTCTGGGCGGTCAGCACGCGGGCGATATCGCGGCGGACGGCGCGCAGTTCGTGGCCCTTCTCCAGCCGCCCCAGCTTCGCCTGGACGCGCAGTTGGAACAGCTGCTGTTTCAGCGCGGCGGCCTTCTGCACGAGCTCCTGGTCGGTCATCCCGTCCAACTCCGTCATCGTGAGGGTCACGCCGCCACCTCCGCGCGCAGCCGGCGGACGAACCGTGTCTGAATCGGCAATTTGCTGGCGGCCACCCGCATCGCCTCTTTGGCGATCCCTTCCGGGATCCCTTCCATCTCGAACAAGATCCGGCCGCGTTTGACGACCACCACCCAGAGCTCCGGCATCCCCTTGCCGCGGCCCATGCGGGTCTCGGCCGGCTTCTTCGTGACCGGCTTGTCGGGGTAGACGCGCAGGTAGATCGTCCCGCCCCCCCTGACGTGCCGGGAGAGGGCCACGCGGGCCGCCTCGATCTGGGTGTTCGTCACCCAGCCGTTCTGCAGGGCCTGGAGCCCGAATTCTCCCATGGAGACTTCGCAGCCGCGCCAGGCAATCCCCTTTCGGCGGCCGCGCTGCTGCTTGCGGTATTTGACGCGCTTGGGAATCAACAAGGCCATGGCTACACTCCCGCCGTCGGCTGGGCCGCCGGCGCGTCGGCCGGCGCCGGTTCCGCCGGCTGGGCCTGGGCGGCGGCCCGCTCGAGCTCGCGCGCCGTCTTGGGGAACAGGACGTCGCCCTTATAGATCCAGCACTTCACGCCGATGACGCCGTAGGTGGTGTGGGCCTCGGCGAAACCGTAGTCCACGTCGGCCCGAAGCGTCTGCAAGGGGATGGACCCCTCGCGGTAGCCCTCGCGGCGGGAGATTTCCGCCCCACCGAGCCGGCCGGAGCATCGGACGCGGATCCCTTTGGCGCCAGCCCCCATCGCCGTCTGGAGCGCCCGCTTCATCGCGCGGCGGAAGGCGATCTGCTTCTCCAGCTGGAAGGCGATGTTCTCGGCCACCAGCTGGGCCTCGATGGCCGCGTTCTTGACTTCCTTGATGTCCACGTAGACCTCGCGCTTCGTCAGCGCGTGCAGGTCGTCCCGCAGGCGGTCAATGTCGGCGCCGCGCCGGCCGATGATGATGCCGGGCTTGGCGGTGTGGATGCCCACGCGGACGCGGTTGGCCGCCCGCTCGATCTCGACGCGCGCGACCGCCGCGGTCTTGAGCGCCTGCTTCAGATGCCGACGGATCTGGGCATCCTCGAAGAGATAGTCGGCGAACGCCTGGTGCCGCGCGAACCAGCGCGACAACCACGGCTTGCTGTAGCCGACCCGGAACCCGTACGGATGGACCTTTTGTCCCATGAGTTAGCGCCTCACCGCATCCAATTCAATCCGAAGATGGCACGTCCGCTTGCGGATCGGCATCCCCCGCCCTTGTGTCCCCGCGCGAAACCGCTTCCACATCGGCCCCTCGTCGGCGACCGCCTTCGTCACCCGCAGCTGCTCCGGCCCGAGCTGGGCCTTCTGCCCGGCGCTGGCCACCGCCGTCTTAAGCACCCGGCCGATCTGGCGCGTGGCGCCGCGGTTGGTCAGCGACAACAGCGCCTGCGCCTTCGGGACCTCGAGCCCTTGGATGAGCCGAAGGACCTGGCGAACCTTGCGGGGCGAGACCCTTAGAAACCGTCCCGTCGCGTGCGCAATCATGTCGGGCTCGGGGGCTTCTCCGCCCCTTTGACGCCGTGCCGCTTGAAGGTCTTGGTGGGGGCGAACTCCCCCAGCCGATGCCCGACCATGTTCTCGGTGACGAACACCGGCAGAAACTTGTTGCCGTTGTGGACCAAGAACGTGAGCCCCAGGAAATCGGGGGTCACCGTGGACCGACGCGACCAGGTCTTGATGGGCTTGCGGTCGCCGCTCTTGGCCACCGCCTGAATCTTCTTCAGGAGCGGGTCGTCAACGAACGCGCCTTTCTTGCTGGACCGTCCCATTCGTGCGCCCCCTATGCCTTTCCGCGCCGTTTCACAATCCACCGATTGCTGGGTTTGGAGCGGGCCCGTGTCTTGAACCCTTTGGCCGGCTGTCCCCAGGGGGAGACCGGATGCGGGTTGCCTTGGCCCGACTTGCCCTCGCCGCCGCCGTGCGGGTGGTCCACGGGATTCATCGCCAGCCCGCGGACGATGGGCCGGCGGCCGAGCCAGCGGGTGCGGCCGGCCTTGCCCAGCGACAGCGTTTCATGCTCGACGTTGCCGACCTGGCCGATGGTGGCGTAGCAGGCCAGCCGGACCATCCGAACTTCGCCGGACGGCAGTTTGATGTGGGCGTGCTCCCCTTCCTTGGCCATCAGCTGGGCGGCGCCGCCGGCCGAGCGGACCATCTGGCCGCCGTGCCCTTCCGCCAACTCGATGTTATGGATCATCGTGCCGAGCGGGATGGCCGACAGCGGGAGCGCATTACCCGGCGTCAGCTCCGCCTCCGGCCCGGCCCCGACGCGGGCGCCGGCCGTCAGGCCCTGCGGGGCCAGGATGTAGCGCTTCTGGCCGTCCGGATACTGCAGGAGGGCCAGCCGGGCCGAGCGGTTCGGGTCGTACTCGATGGCCAGGACATCGGCCGTGACCCCTCGCCGGTCCCGCTTGAAATCCACGATGCGGTAGGCCCGCCGGTGCCCGCCGCCGCGGTGCCGGGTGGTGATGCGGCCGCGATTGTTGCGGCCGCCGTGCTTGCGCAGAGGCTCCAGCAGGGACTTCTCCGGCGTCGTCTTCGTGATCTCATCGAAGGTGGCCGTGGTCATGTGCCGCCGGGACGGCGTGTAGGGCCGGTAGCTCTTGGGCATTTAGTGCACCCGATGGTGCGCGGTCAGCCGGTTGGCTGAGGCGCTGTTGGAGCGAGCCAAGGAGCGAGGAGCGCGGCGTACCCCCTGGGGTACGTAAGCAACGAGCGACGCCGGCGCAGCCCAACAGCGCCCAGCCCCGCAGGGGAAGTCCATCTTTGCGGCCATTGCTTCGTTGCTCCTCCTCGACGTATCACTCCGTTTATACGTCATCGTCGTCGCGCCTCGCACTGGCCGAAAATCTGGACTTCCAACCGGCCGAGCGCGCATCATCGGGTGCACTTAGGCCACCTCGATGGTATGGCCGTCGCGCAGGGTGACGATCGCCTTCTTCCAGTCGGGCCGGCGGCCCAGCTGGGCGCGCAGGCGGCGCAGTTTCCCGTGCATGCGGCTGGTGTTCACCTGCGCCACCTTCACCGAGTACAGGGTCTCGACCGCCTGGCGGATCTGGATCTTGTTGGCCTCCGGATGCACGTCGAAGAGGTACTTCCGGCTCGGCTGCTGCAGGGTCCCTTTTTCCGTGCGCAAGAGAGTGTTGATGACATCGTGGGGCGTCACGACACGGTCTCCTTCAACGCCTGGAGCTGCTGCCAGCCCGCCTCCGAGACGATCAGCGCGCGGTGCGCGAGCACGTCGTAGGCGGTGGCCTGCACCGCCGACTTGATGGTGATGCCGCGGAGGTTGCGCGCGGCGCGGGCCAGGAGCGGGTCCGGCGCGTCCACGAGGACGAGCGCCCGCCCCTGCACGCCGAGGGCCTTGAGGGCTTGGGCCAACTGTTTCGTCTTGGGCGCCTCGAGCGTGAACGTCTTGACGATGGTCACGGCGCCGTCCTGCCACTTCGCTTCCAAACTGGAGAGGAGGGCCTGCCGCCGCACCGCCTGCGGCTGATGGACCCGGTAGTCGCGCGGATGCGGGCCGAACACGACGCCGCCGCCGCGCCACAGGGGGCTGCGGATCGAACTCTGCCGGGCGCGGCCGGTCCCCTTCTGCTTCCACGGCTTGCGGCCGCCGCCGCGGACGTCGCCGCGGGTCTTGGTCTGGGCCGTGCCCTGCCGCCGGTTGGCGAGGTACGCCTTGACCGACTGCCACAGGAGCGGCTTCTGGATGTCCTTGACGAAGACCGGTTCGGTCAGCGTCACGGACCCCACCCGCTGGCCCTGCACGTCTTTGATGTCCGCCGTCGGCATGGTGGCTTATGTCCCTTTGCCCTTCGCCCGCTGGGCGGCGACATCGGCCTTCTGGCCCTTCGACTGCTTCACGACGCCGGTGTCCTTTTTCTTCTTCTTGGCGACGACCGGCGGGACCACCCGCTTGAGCCGCTTGAGCGCCTTGCGCACCATGAGGTAGCCGTTCTCCGGACCGGGGACCGAGCCCTTGACGACGAGCAGATGGCGCTCCGCGTCCACGGTGACCACTTCCAAGTTCTGCGTCGTGCGCCGGGCATGGCCCATGTGGCCCGGGAGACGATGCCCCTTGAGCACGCGGCCCGGGTCGGTGTTGGCCCCCATCGAGCCGATCCGGCGGTGCGACATCGAGCCGTGGCTGGCGCCGCCGCCGCGCCAATGGTGGCGTTTCATCCCGCCCTGGAACCCTTTACCGATGGTGGTGCCGACCACGTCCACGAAGTCGCCGGGGGTGAACGCGGCGACCGTCACCGGCGCCGTCGGCGCCTCATCCGTGGGCGAAAGGCGGATTTCCCGCACGAGCCGCTTCGGCGTCGTGCCGGCCTTGGCCGCCTGCCCCTGCTCCGGCTTGGGGGTCAACCGCGCCGGCCGGTCGTCAAACCCGAGCTGGACGGCGCGATAGCCGTCCCGCTCGAGGGTCCGCACCGACAACACGGGGCACGGCCCCGCCTCGATGACGGTCACGCCGACCGGGCGGCCGTCCGGGAGGAAGAGCTGGGTCATGCCGAGTTTTTTACCGAGCAGGCCGAGGGCCATCGCTATTTGATCTCCACATCCACGCCGGCGGGCAAGTCCAGCTTGCGCAGGGCGTCCACCGTCCGGGAGGTCGGGCTGAGAATGTCCAGGATCCGTTTGTGCGTCTCGAGCTTGAACTGCTCGCGGGACTTTTTGTCCACGTGCGGCGACCGCAGGACGGTGTATATCTCCCGCTTGGTCGGCAGGGGCACCGGGCCGGCGACCGAGGCGCCGGTGCGCCGGGCGGTCTCCACGATCTCCAGGGCCGACTGGTCGAGCAGGCGGTGGTCGTAGGCCCGCAGTTTGATGCGAATCCGTGTCTGGGTCGCCATGATGAGGGTTATCTCCGGGCCGCGCCGGCGTGAGCCGCCTGGCGCTTGGCCGTAATCTCGTCCTGCACGTTCCGGGGCACTTGGGCGTAGTAGGACGGCTCCATCGTGTAGGAGGCCCGGCCCTGCGAGAGGGACCGGACGGCCGTCGCGTAGCCGAACATTTCGCCGAGCGGCACCTCGCCCTTGATGACCTTCGCGTTGGCCCGCTGGCCCATCTCCACGATCTTGCAGCGGCGGGCGCTCAGGTCGCCGACGACCGCGCCCAGGTAGTCTTCGGGCACCACGACTTCCAGCGCCATGATCGGCTCGAGGATGATGCAGCCGGCCTTCTTGAGCGCGTCCTGCAGGCCGATGGAGGCGGCCAGCTTGAAGGCGATTTCCGACGAATCCACGTCGTGGTACGACCCGTCCTGCAGGGTCACGATGATGTCGTTGACCGGATAGCCGGCCAGGATGCCGGTCTTCGCCGCGTCCTCGACCCCTTCCTTGACGGGCGAGATGAATTCCTTCGGGATGGCGCCGCCGACGATCTTGTTGACGAACACCACGCCGCTGTTGCGCTCCCCCGGCTCGACGAGGAACTCGACGTGGCCGTACTGCCCGCGGCCGCCGGACTGCTGGATGAACTTGCCGACCGACTCCGCCTTGCGGGTGATCGTCTCTTTGTAGGCCACCTGCGGGCGGCCGGTCTTCGTGTTGACCTTGAACTCGCGCTTGAGCCGGTCGAGGATGATCTCCAGGTGCAGCTCGCCCATGCCGGAGATCAGCGTCTGGGCGGTCTCCTGGTTGTACGAGACGCGGAACGAGGGGTCCTCTTCCTGCAGTTTGTTGAGCGAGAGCCCCAGCTTGTCCTGGTCCATCGAGGTCTCCGGCTCGATGGCCAGCGAGATGACCGGGTCCGGGAAATGCATGGACTCGAGGATGATGGGCCGCTTCTCTTCGCAGATGGTCTCGCCGGTGCGGGTCTCTTTCAGCCCCACGGCGGCGGCGATGTCGCCGGCGGAGACTTCCTGGATGATCTCCTGCTTGTTGGCGTGCATCCGGACCAGCTTGCCGACGCGCTCCTTGGTTCGCCGCTGGCTGTTGTAGACGTAGGAGCCGGAGGCCAGCGTCCCGGAGTAGACCCGGATGAAGGTGAGCTTCCCGACGAACGGGTCGGTCATCAGCTTGAACGCCAAGGCGCAGAACGGCTCGTTCGGGTCGGTGTGGCGCTCGGCCGGCTGGTCGGTGGCCGGGTTGATCCCCTTGATGGGGGGGATCTCCAATGGGTTGGGCAGGTACGCCACCACCGCGTCGAGCAGGAGCTGGACCCCTTTGTTCTTGAACGACGAGCCGCAGAGGACCGGGACGATCTTGTTGGCGATGGTGGCCCGGCGGATCGCCCGCATGAGGGCCGCCGGGGTGACCGTCTCAAGCGTGCCGTGCACGAAGGCGTCCATCACCTCGTCGTCGTGCTCGGCCACCCGCTCGAACAGCTTGGCCCGCCACTCGTGGACCTGGGCTTGCATGTCGGCCGGGATCTCCTGCTCCTCGATCTCCTGGCCGATGTCATCGAGGTAGACTTCGGTCTTCTGCCGCAGGAGGTCAATGACGCCGCGGAACTGATGCTCGGCCCCGAGGGGGAGCTGGATCGGCACGGGGACGGCGCCGAGCCGGTCATGGATTTGATGGACGGTCTCGAAGAAGTCGGCGCCGACACGGTCCATCTTGTTGACGTAGCAAAGCCGGGGGACTTCGTACCGGTCGGCCTGGCGCCACACCGTCTCCGACTGCGGCTCAACGCCGCTGACGGCGTCAAACACCACGACGCAGCCGTCGAGGACCTTCAGCGACCGCTCCACCTCGATGGTGAAGTCCACGTGGCCCGGGGTATCAATGATGTTGATGCGGTGCTCTTTCCAGAAACAGGTGGTGCAGGCGGAGGTGATGGTGATGCCGCGCTCCTGCTCCTGCACCATCCAGTCCATGGTCGTGGTCCCGTCATGGACCTCCCCCATCTTGTGGAGGCGGCCGGTGTAGTAGAGGATGCGCTCGGTCGTCGTCGTCTTGCCCGCGTCGATGTGGGCGACGATGCCGATGTTGCGCGTCCGCTCTAAGGGATAGACGGGGTCGGGCATGGTTACCAGCGGTAGTGGCTGAAGGCCTTGTTGGCCTCGGCCATCCGGTGCATTTCTTCCTTGCGCTTGACGGCGCTGCCCTCGCCGCGATAGGCGGCGACCAGCTCCTCGGCCAGGCGCTCTTCCATCGGCTTGCCTTTTTTCGTCCGGGCGAAATCGCGCAGCCACCGCAGGGCCAGCGCGATGCCGCGCTCCCCGTGGATCTCGACCGGCACCTGGTACGTGGCGCCGCCGACGCGGCGGGACTTGACCTCCAGGAACGGCCGGGCGTTCTCGACCGCCTTCTGGAACGCCTGGACGACGTCCTCGACCTGGGCCTGCGTCTTCATCCGGTCGAAGGCGTTGTAGACGATGCGCTCGGCCAGGGACCGCTTGCCGCGCGTCATCAGCATGTTGATGAAGCGGGCGATGAGCTTCGAGTGGTACTTCGGGTCCGGCACCAGTTCCCGGCGTTCGGCTTGACGGCGTCGCATGGGGCGTTATCCCTTGGGCATCTTCGCGCCGTACTTGCTGCGCGACTTTTTGCGGTTGCTGACCCCGGCCGCGTCCAGCGTGCCGCGGATGATGTGGTACCGGACGCCGGGCAGGTCCTTCACGCGGCCGCCGCGGACCAGAACGATGGAGTGCTCCTGCAGGTTGTGCCCCTCGCCCGGGATGTACGCGGTGACTTCCACGCTGTTCGTCAGCCGGACGCGCGCCACCTTCCGCAGGGCGGAGTTGGGCTTCTTCGGGGTCTGCGTCTTGACCTGGAGGCAGACGCCCCGCACCTGCGGCCGGCCCTGCAGGGCCGGCGACTTCGTGCGCTTGAGATTCGGGTGGCGGCCGAACCGGATGAGCTGGGAAATGGTCGGCATAGCTACTCCGACGCCGCGGGGGCCTCGGCCTCGACCGCAGGGATCGTCATCTCGAGCACCTTCTTGGCCAGGTCGATCTCCCGGTGGGTCGAGAACCCGGTGCCGGCGGGAATCAAATGCCCCATAATGACGTTCTCCTTGAGTCCCCGCAGCTCGTCGCGCTTGCCGGCGGTCGCCGCCTCGGTGAGCACGCGGGTCGTTTCCTGGAAGCTGGCGGCCGAGATGAAGCTCTCGGTCGAGAGCGACGCCTTGGTAACCCCCAGCAGAAGCTGGGTCGCCGAGGCCGGCTTGCCGCCCTTCTTCGTGACCCGCTCGTTCTCGTGCTGGAACGTCCACTTGTCCACCTGCTGGCCGACGAGGAACTCGGCGTCGCCCGCGTCCTCGATGCGGACCTTCCGCAGCATCTGGCGGACGATGACCTCGATGTGCTTGTCGTTGATGCGGACGCCCTGGAGGCGGTAGACCTCCTGGATCTCGTTGACCAGGTACTCCTGGAGCTTCTTGTCGCCGCCGATGCGCAGGATGTCCTGCGGGACGACCGGGCCGTCAATGAGCGCCTGGCCGGCGATCACCCAGTCGCTCTTGTAGACGTTGAGGTGCTTGCCGTGGGGGATGAGGTATTCCTTCTTCATCCCCGTGGGGCTCTTGACGATGACGCGGCGCTGGCCCTTCTTCGACGGGCCGAACTCGACGGTGCCGTCAATTTCGCTGATGATGGCCGGGTCCTTCGGCCGGTGGGCCTCGAACAGCTCGGCCACGCGCGGCAGACCGCCGGTGATGTCCTTGGTCTTCGTCAGCACGCGCGGCGTCTTGGCGATGAGGTCGCCGGCCTCCACCCTCTGGTCGTTCTTCGCGGTGATGTGGGCGCCGGAGGGAATCGGGTAGATGGCCAGCACGTCCTTCTTGGCATCGAGGATGAGGAGCTGGGGATGGTATTCGCCGCGGTGCTCGATGACCACGCGGTCGGTCAGCCCCGTCGCCTGGTCGAGCTCCTCGCGCATCGTCGCCCCTTCCTTCAGGTCCTCGTACTTCACGCGGCCGGCCACCTCGGTCAAGATGGGCACGGTGTAGGGGTCCCACTTGACGAAGATCTCGTCCTTCGTCACCTTTTCCCCCTCGGCGTGCTTGAGGACGGCGCCGTTGGGAATCGGGTACTTCTCCAGCTCGCGCCCGTCGGGGTCGTGGATGGAGACCTGGCCGTTGCGGTTGAGGACGACGTGCTCCTTGGCGCGCTCGACGACCCGCAGGCTGTGGAACTTCAGCGTGCCGGTGTGCTTGGCCTTCAGGTGCGACTGCTCGATGATGCGGAAGGCGGTGCCGCCGATGTGGAACGTGCGCATCGTCAGCTGGGTGCCGGGCTCGCCGATGGACTGCGCGGCGACGATGCCGACCGCCTCGCCCAGCTCGGCGATGCGGCCGGTGGCGAGGTTGCGGCCGTAGCACTTGGCGCAGACGCCGTGCTGGGCCTCGCAGGTGAGGACGGAGCGGATGCGGATGCGCTCGATGCCGGCCTGCTCGATCTTGTCGGCCGCCTCTTCGGTGATCTCGTGGCCGGCCTCAACGATGATGGTGTCGGTGATGACGTCGGCGATGTTGTCCACCGCCACGCGCCCGATGATGCGCTCGCGCAGGGGGACGACGATCTCGTCGCCTTCGACGATCTCGCCGACGAGGATGCCGTTGAGCGTGCCGCAGTCGTCCTCGCGGATGGAGACGTCCTGGGCCACGTCCACGAGCCGCCGGGTGAGGTAGCCGGAGTCGGCCGTTTTGAGCGCCGTGTCGGCCAACCCCTTGCGGGCGCCGTGGGTGGAGATGAAGTACTCGAGCACCGTCAGCCCCTCGCGGAAGTTGGCGGTGATGGGGGTCTCGATGATCTCGCCCGAGGGCTTGGCCATGAGGCCGCGCATGCCGGAGAGCTGGCGGATTTGCTGTTTCGAGCCGCGGGCGCCGGAGTCGGCCATCAAGAAGACCGGGTTGAACGGGTCCAGCTCCTTGAAGATCATATCGGAGATGGCATCGGTGGCGTGCGTCCAGATATCAATGATCTTGTTGTAGCGCTCGCCGTCGGTGATGAGCCCGTTCTGGTACTGGTCCTCAACGGCGGCGACTTCCTTCTGGGCGGCGGCGAGCACCTCCGGCTTGCGGCGCGGGATATGGAGGTCGTCCATGCTGATGGACAGCCCCGCCCGCGTCCCCATCTCGAACCCGAGGGTCTTGAGCCGGTCCAGGACCTGGATGGTCTCGTGGTGCCCGTGCCGTTTGTAGACCTGGGTGACGAGGTCGGACAGCTCCGTCTTGCTGGCCACGCCGTTGAAGAACGGGAATCCCACCGGCAGATGCTGGTTGAGGAGGACGCGGCCGATGGTGGTCGTCAGCACCTGGCCCTGCACCCGAACCTTCACCGTGGCGTGCAGGTCCGCCTCATGATCCTGGTAGGCGATGAGCGCCTCCGTCGGAGATCCGAAACTGCGGCCTTCCCCCTTGGCCCCCGGCCGCTCTTTCGTCAGGTAGTGGCAGCCGAGCACGATGTCCTGGGTCGGGGTGGCGATGGGGCGGCCGTCGGCCGGCGAGAAGATGTTGTTGGCCGACAGCATGAGGATGCGGCACTCCATCTGCGCCTCCATCGAGAGCGGCACGTGGACCGCCATCTGGTCGCCGTCGAAGTCGGCGTTGAACGCGGTGCAGACCAGCGGGTGGACTTGGATGGCCTTCCCCTCGATGAGCAGGGGCTCGAACGCCTGGATGCCGAGCCGGTGCAGGGTCGGGGCGCGATTGAGCATGATGGGGTGCTCTTTGATCACCTCGTCGAGGATGTCCCACACCTCGAGGCGCGCCCGCTCCACCATCCGCTTGGCCGATTTGATGGTGTGGACGAAGCCGCGCTCGCGCAGTTTCTTGATGATGAACGGCTCGAACAGCTCGAGGGCCATCTTCTTGGGGAGCCCGCACTGGTAGATCTTCAGCTCCGGGCCGATGACGATGACCGAGCGGCCGGAGTAGTCCACGCGCTTGCCGAGGAGGTTCTGGCGGAACCGCCCCTGCTTCCCTTTGAGCATGTCGGAGAGGGACTTCAGCGGGCGGTTGCCCGGGCCCATCACGGGGCGGCCGTGCCGGCCGTTGTCGAAGAGGGCGTCCACCGCCTCCTGGAGCATCCGCTTCTCGTTGCGGACGATGACCTCCGGGGCGCGAAGCACCAGCAGCTTCTTCAGGCGGTTGTTGCGGTTGATGACGCGGCGATACAGGTCGTTGAGGTCGGAGGTGGCGAACCGGCCCCCGTCGAGGGGGACCAGCGGCCGAAGGTCGGGCGGGATGACCGGGATGACCGAGAGGATCATCCACGACGTGTCGTTGCCGGATTTCCGGAACGCCTCGACCAGCCGGAGGGTCTTGACCAGCTTCTTCTGGAGCTGTTCCCCCTTGGCCTCCTTGAGCTCCTTCTTGAGCGACTCCATCATCGGCTCGAGCTCGAGCTGTCCGAGGAGCTCGCGCACCGCCTCGGCCCCCATCTTCGCGACAAACTTATTGGCGCCGAACCGCTTGACGGCGTCCTGGTACCGCTCTTCCGACAAGAGGGTCTTCGGCTTCAACGGGGTCTCGCCCGGATCCACCACGACGTACTCCTCGTAGTAGATGACGCGTTCGAGGTCGCGGAGATTCATGTCGAGGAGGGTGGCCAGGCGGGAGGGCATGGCCTTGAAGAACCAAATGTGGGTCACGGGGGCGGCCAGCTCGATGTGGCCCATCCGCTCGCGGCGGACGCTGGCGCGGGTCACCTCGACGCCGCAGCGGTCGCAGATGATCCCCTTATACTTGATGCGCTTGTACTTGCCGCAGTTGCACTCCCAGTCCTTCGTCGGTCCGAAGATGCGCTCGCAGAAGAGGCCGTCTTTCTCCGGCTTGAGGGTGCGGTAGTTGATGGTCTCCGGCTTCTTCACCTCGCCGCGCGACCAGGACTTGATGACCTCCGGGGACGCCAGGCGGATGGAGATGGCGTCGAACGAGCGCGGCTCCGGCGGGGCCAGGCGCTCCCGGTCGAACGAGAGGCGGCCCAACCGCTCGAGCGCGGCGGCGTCGAACGATTCCAAACGATCCGGTTTCTCGAGCTTCTCGACCATGCGGCCCTCTACGCCTTCGTCCGTTCTGTCCGGATATCGAGACAGAGACTCTGGAGCTCTTTGACCAGCACGTTGAACGACTCGGGCGTGCCGGCCTGCAGCGCGTGCTCGCCCTTCACGATGGACTCATAGATGCGGGTGCGGCCGACGACGTCGTCCGACTTAACCGTGAGCAGTTCCTGCAGGGTGTAGGCCGCGCCGTAGGCCTCGAGCGCCCAGACCTCCATCTCCCCGAACCGCTGGCCGCCGAACTGCGCCTTGCCGCCCAGCGGCTGCTGGGTGACCAGCGAGTAGGGGCCGATGGAGCGGGCGTGGATCTTGTCGTCCACGAGGTGGGCCAGCTTCATGATGTAGATGTAGCCGACGGTCACCTTCTGGTCGAACGGGTCGCCGGTGAGCCCGTCGCGGAGCTGAATGCGGCCGTCTTCCGGCAGGCCGGCTTTCTTGAGGAGCTCGCGGATCTCCGATTCCCGGGCCCCATCGAAGACCGGGGACGCGACGTGGAGCCCGAGGGCCTTCACGGCCCAGCCCAGGTGGGTCTCGAGGATCTGCCCGACATTCATGCGGGAGGGGACGCCGAGCGGATTGAGGACGACCTCCACCGGGGTGCCGTCCGGGAGGAACGGCATGTCCTCCTCCGGGACGATCTTCGCGATGACGCCCTTGTTGCCGTGGCGGCCGGCCACCTTGTCGCCGACCTGGATCTTGCGCTTGGCGGCCACATAGACGACCACTTTCTTGAGGACGCCGGCCGGCAGTTCGTCGCCGCGCTTGATCCGGTCCACCTCGCGGTCCTCCTCGTACGCCAGCTCGTCAATCTGATCTCGGAAGACGCGGCAGAGGCGCTTGACCTCTTCCTCGAGCTCCGGATTGCTCTCGATGTGGAGGTCGTCGAGGTCGGCCCGCTCCAGCTTCACGAGGTCGGCCCGCTTGATGGGGTGATGGTACGGGATGAGCGTGGCGCCGGTGGCCTCGTCCAGGATGCCGTGGCTGAGTTTTTGGCCCACCAGGAGCTTCGCCAGCTTGTGGAGCCGGTCCCGCTTGATGGCGTTGATCTGCGTCTGGAAGTAGCGGCGGATCTCCTCGATCTGCTGCTGCTCGGCGGCAATCCCTTCCTTCGTCGAGGGCTTGACCTTCTTCCGGGAGAAGATCTTGACGTCCACGATGATCCCTTCCACGCCGGGGGGGACCGTCAGGGAGGCGTCCCGGACGTCGCCGGCCTTCTCGCCGAAGATGGCGTGCAGCAGCCGCTCCTCGGGGGAGAGCTCGGTCTCGGACTTCGGGACCACCTTGCCGACCAGGATGTCGCCGGGGTGGACCTCGGCGCCGATGCGGATGATGCCCGCCTCGTCGAGGTCTTTCAGGGCCTCCTCGCCGACGTTCGGGATGTCCCGGGTGATCTCCTCGTTGCCCAACCGCGTGTCGCGGGCCTCGAGCTCAAACTCCTCGATATGGATGGAGGTGAACACGTCCTGCTTGACCAGCGTCTCACTGATCAGGATGGCGTCCTCGAAGTTGTAGCCGCGCCACGGCATGAAGGCCACCAGGATGTTGCGGCCGAGCGCCAGCTCGCCGTCCTTGGTCGCGGCGCCGTCGGCGATCACCTCGCCGGCGCGCACCTTCTGGCCCACGGCGACGAGGGGGCGCTGGTTGACGCAGGTGCTGGCGTTGGAGCGGATAAACTTGCGGAGGGTGTAGACATTGCGGTCAATGGTGATCTGGTCGGACTGGACGGCACGGACGATGCCGGCCTCCTGCGCGACGACGACGGCGCCGGAATCGCGCGCGACCCGCAACTCGATGCCGGTGCCGATGAGCGGGGCCTCCGGGAAGAGCAGCGGGACGCCCTGACGCTGCATGTTGGACCCCATCAGAGCGCGGTTGGCGTCGTCGTGCTCCAAGAACGGGATGAGGGCGGCGGCGACCGACACGAGCTGTCGGGGGGAGACGTCCATGTAGTCAATCTTCTCGGGCGGCAGCAGGGGGAAGTCCCCCTTATGCCGGCACGGGACCACTTTGTCCTGGAAGCGGCCCTGCTTGTCCACGCGGGCGTTGGCCTGGGCGATGGCGTAGCGGTCTTCCACGTCGGCGGAGAGGTATTCGATGGCCTCGGTCACCCGGCTCCGCTCCACCTTCCGGTACGGCGTCTCGATGAATCCGTGGCGGTTGATGCGGGCATAGGTGGAGAGCGAGGCGATGAGCCCGATGTTGGGCCCTTCCGGTGTCTCAATGGGGCAGATGCGGCCATAGTGGGAATAGTGGACGTCGCGGACCTCGAAACCGGCGCGCTTGCGCGAGAGCCCGCCGGGGCCGAGGGCCGAGAGGCGGCGCTTGTGGGTCATCTCGGCCAAGGGGTTCGTCTGGTCCATGAACTGCGAGAGCTGGGAGCGGCCGAAGAAGTCCCGGATGACCGACGAGACGAGCTTGGCGTTGACGAGCTGGTGCGGCATCGTGTTGTCCAGCTCGTAGAGCGTCATCCGCTCGCGGCAGGAGCGGTCCACGCGCGAGAAAGCGATGCGGAACTGGTTCTGGAGCAGCTCGCCGATGGTCCGGATGCGGCGGTTGCCCAGGTGGTCAATGTCGTCCACCGCCCGCTGGCCGGCCTTCAGCTCCAAGAGGGCCTGGAGGACCCGCACGACGGTCGCCGCGTCCAGCACCTTCTGCTCGGCGTCGGTCGTCATCCCCAGCTTGCGGTTGAGCATGTAGCGGCCGACGCGGCCGAGGTCGTAGGTCTTCGGGTCGAAGAAAAAGCGGGTCAGGAGCGACTGGGCGGAGGCGATGGTCGCGGGGTCGCCCGGCCGCAAACGCCGGAAGATGTCGAGCATCGAGTCTTCGCGGGTCTTCAGGCGGTCTTTCGCGAAGGTGTTGCGGATCTCCGGGACCGCCTTCTTAAGGACCTTGATCTGGCGGATCTCCGCGTTCCAGAGGAGCGTGACATGGTCCTTCGTGAGCTCCTCCAGGCGAGGGACGAGCACCGCCTGGGTGGCCGGATCGGTGATCGCGGCGGCGCAGACCCGGCCGATGGCCGGCTTGAACTCGGCCAGCGAGTCGGCCTTGATGGTCTCAATCCCGCAGAATTCCTTGAGGATGTCCTCATCGGTGCCGAAGCCGATGGCCCGCAGGAACACGGTGACGGGCAGCTTGCGGCGGCGGTCCACCACCGCGTAGAGGACGTCGGTCAGGTCGAACTCGAATTCCAGCCAGGCGCCGCGGTACGGGATGATCCGCGCGGAGTAGAGCCGCTTGCCGTTGGGGTGCACCTCCTCTTCAAAGGAAACCCCCGGCGAGCGGTGAAGCTGGCTGACGATGACCCGCTCATCGCCGTTGATGATGAACGTCCCGGTCGGAGTCATGAGCGGCAGATCGCCCAGGTAGACCTCCTGCTCCCGCATTTCCTTGGCGGAGCGCAGGCGCAGTTTCACCTTCAGGGCGGCCGCGTACGTCAACCCCCGGCGCTGGCTCTCCCACAGGTCGTACTTGGGCTTGCCCAACGTGTAGTGGAGGAACTCCAGCCGATGCGTCCCGCCGGTATTCTCGATCGGGAACACCTCGTTGAAGACCTCCTGGAGGCCGACGTTCTCGCGCTTCGTCCTCGGGACGTCCATCTGCAGGAAATCGGCGAATGACTGGGTCTGCAGTTCAAGCAGATCCGGCAGGTCCACGCCTTCCGGCAATCGTCCGAGGTTCTGTCGCTCGCTCATGACGGGTCTCTGGGGATCCCTACTTCAGCTCGACCTTCGCGCCGACGGCTTCGAGCTTCTGCTTGATGGTGGCGGCCTCATCCTTCGGCACGCCGGCCTTGATCGGCTTCGGGGCGGAATCCACCAGGTCCTTGGCTTCCTTGAGGCCGAGGTTGGTCACGGCCCGGATTTCCTTAATGACCTGGATCTTGTTGGCGCCGACCTCGGCCAACACCACCTCGAAGGTGGTCTTTTCCTCGACCGCGGCGGCTGCGCCGCCGGCCGCCGGGGCGGCACCGGCCGCCGCCATCGGGACGGCTGCCGTCACGCCGAACTTGGTCTCCAACGCCTTGACGAGGGAGGCCAGCTCCAGGACCGTCAACGACTCGACCGCGCTAACGATGTCTTGGGCTTTCTGGGACAACTCTGGTGCTGCGGTGACTTCCGTCATGACGACTTCTCCTTAGATTGCCGAATCGCGTTCATCACCAAGACCGCCTGTCGCAGCACGCCGGCCAACACGCCGACGAACCCGCTCACGGGCGCCTGCATCCCGCCGACCATCTTGGCCAGCAGGACGTCGCGCGACGGCAGCGCGGCCAGGGCCTTGACGGCATCCACCGTCAGGGCTTGCCCCTCGACCACCGCCCCGCGCACCTTGAACCCTTCATGCTCTTTGGCGAAGGTGACCAGCACCTTCGAGACGGCCACCGGGTCGGCCGACGCCATCGTGACGGCGCTGGTGCCGCGGAACCCGGCGCTCAGGGAGGCCAGCCCGGCATCCTGCAGCGCGCGCTGGCCGAGGGAATTCTTGACCACCTTGAGCTTGGCCGACACGGTCCCCAGCGACCGGCGCAGGGACTCCAGCTCCGAGACCGGCACCTTCTCCCATCCGACGACGAAGACCGCCGTCGCGCCGCTCAAGGTCTGGGTGAGCTGCTGGACGACGTGCGCCCGGATGCGTTGCCCCAGGCGTTTCGCCGGGGCGTTTTCAATCGCCGCCGCCATCATGCCGCCACCGCCTGCCGGATACTGTTGAGGTCCAGCCGGAGGCCGGGCCCCATTGTGGAGGAGACGGAGACCGCCCGCACGTATTGGCCTTTGGCCGCGGCGGGCCGGACCCGCCACAACGCCTCCAGAAACGCCATGATGTTGGCCGTCAGATACTCGGCCGGGAACGATCGCTTGCCGACCGCCAGGTGGATATCCCCCTGCTTGTCCATCTTGAATTCCACCTTCCCCAGCTTGATCTCTTTGATCGCCTGGGCCACGTTGACCGTGACGGTCCCGGCCTTGGGACTCGGCATCAGCCCACGGGGTCCGAGGAGTTTCCCCAGTTTTGACAGGTCCTTCATCAGGTCCGGGGTGGCCACCACCACATCGAAATCGAGCCAGCCGCCGGCCACTTTTTGGATGAGCTCATCGCCGCCGACCACGTCGGCGCCGGCGGTCTCCGCCGCCTTCGCCGCGTCGCCCTTGGCGAACACGATGACCCGGCGCGTCTTGCCGGTGCCGTGCGGGAGGACTACGGTCCCCCGAACGGCCAGCTCCGTCTGCTTCGGGTCAATGTCCAGCTTCACCGCCAGATCCACCGTCTCGTCGAACTTGACCTTCGGGGCCTGCTGGAGCTGGGCGACCGCCTCCGCCACCGGGTACGCCTTGCGGCGATCCACGGCCTCGTAGGTGGCCCGCATGCGCTTGCTGAGCGTGGCGGGCATCAGATGACCTCGATTCCCATGCTGCGGGCCGTCCCTTCCACCACCTTCACGGCCCGGTCCAGATCGCGCGTGTTCATGTCCTGGAGTTTCAGCTGGGCGATCTCGACCACCTGCGCCTTCGTCACTTTGCCGACCTTGTTCTTGTTGGGCTCGCCGGACGCCTTGGCGATGCCGCACGCCCGCTTGAGCAGCACCGAGCTGGGCGGGCTCTTGATGATAAAGGAGAAGCTCCGGTCCTCGTAGACGCTGATGACGACCGGCAGAATCAACCCTTCCTTGCCCTGGCTCTGCGCGTTGAACTGCTTGCAGAAGTCCATGATGTTCACGCCGTGCTGGCCGAGCGCGGGGCCGACCGGCGGCGCCGGGTTGGCCTGGCCGGCCGGGCAGTAGAGTTTGATTTGCGCGGTGATTTTTTTGGCCATGCTAGATTTTTTCGACCTGCCAGTACTCGAGCTCGACGGGGGTGGCGCGGCCGAAGATCGTGACCATCACCTTCAGCTTGCCCTTCTCCGGGCTCACATCCTCAATCAAGCCGTTGAAATTCGTGAACGGCCCTTCGGTGATCCGCACACTCTCCCCGCGGTCGAAAATCACTTTGGGGATCGGCTTCTCCTGCTTCTCTTCGGCCGCCTTCATGATGGCCTGGATCTCGTCGTCCGCCAGCGGCACTGGGCGCTGGCCCGAGCCGACGAACCCGCTGACCCCCGGAATGCTCTTGATGAGGTACCAGGCGTCGTCGGTCAACTCCATCTCAACCAGGACGTACCCTGGGAAGAACTTGCGCTCGGAGATCTTCTTCTTGCCGGCCTTGACCTCCGAAACCTTCTCCATCGGGATCAAGACCTGGCTGACGCCGGCCGCCTGTTGGGCGATCTTCCCCTCGATGGCGCTCTTGACCTTCTCTTCTTGCCCCGTGAGGGTATGGACGACAAACCATTGTTTCGCCATCTCGGCTACCGCACCACCCATCGAATCAACGTTGTGCACAGAAAGTCGAAAACCCCCACGACCAGCGCCAGCAACAACGAACTCACCATCACCACCCAGGTAGACCCGATCAACTCGGCCCGCGACGACCACGACACTTTCCCCATCTCGGTGCGCACTTCACGAATGAACACCGACACGCGGCGAATCATCGGCGTCGGGGTCCCATCGAGGTTGGCGAGAACCTAGGCGGGTAAAACGAATGTAATTGCAGGCCTGGCTGGACTCGAACCAGCAACCCGCGGTTTTGGAGACCGCTGCTCTAGCCAATTGGAGCTACAGGCCTGTGTCACTTAGTCTCCTTATGCACCGTGTAGCCGCGGCACCAACGGCAGAACTTGCTCAGCTCGAGACGATTGGTATGCTGCTTTTTGTTCCGCGCCGTGTGGTAGTTCCGGCGCTGACACTTGCCGCACGCCAACGTGATCAACTCGCGCATCCGATCTCCGAGGCGTGATTACGCCAGAATCTTGCTGACGGCGCCGGCGCCCACCGTGCGGCCGCCTTCGCGGATGGCGAACCGCAGCCCTTCCTCGCAGGCGATCGGCGTGATGAGCTCGACCTCCGCCTTAACGTTGTCGCCGGGCATCACCATCTCCGTGCCCTTCGGCAGGGTGACGACGCCGGTCACATCGGTGGTCCGGAAATAAAACTGCGGCCGATACCCGTTGAAGAACGGGGTATGACGGCCGCCCTCTTCCTTGGTCAGCGCGTAGACTTCCGCTGAAAACTTCGTGTGCGGCGTGATGGAGCCGGGCTTCGCGAGCACCATCCCGCGCTCCAGGTCCTTCTTGTCGATGCCGCGCAGGAGCAGCCCGACGTTGTCGCCGGCCTGTCCCTCATCCAGCAGCTTGCGGAACATCTCGACGCCGGTGACCACCGTCTGCGACGGCTTCGGCCGCAGGCCGACGACGTCCACCGTGTCGTTGAGCTTGACGACGCCGCGCTCGATGCGGCCGGTGCCGACCGTCCCGCGGCCGGTGATCGAGAAGACGTCCTCGATGGCCATCAAGAACGGCTTGTCGATGTCGCGTTTCGGCGTGGGGATGAATTCGTCCACGGCCTTCATGAGGTCGACGATCGTCTGCTCCCACGTGGCATCCCCCTCGCTGGCCTTGAGGGCGCTGCCGCGGATGATCGGCGTCTTGTCGCCGGGGAAGCTGTACTTCGTCAACAGCTCACGGATCTCCAATTCCACCAGGTCCAGCAGGTCCTTGTCCGCCACGTCGCACTTATTCAGGAAGACAACGATGGCCGGCACGCCGACCTGCCGCGCCAGGAGGATATGCTCGCGGGTCTGGGGCATCGGGCCGTCCGCGGCCGACACCACCAAAATGGCGCCGTCCATCTGGGCGGCGCCGGTGATCATGTTCTTGATGTAGTCCGCATGGCCCGGACAGTCCACGTGGGCGTAGTGGCGGTGCTCAGTCTGGTACTCGACGTGGGCGATGTTGATCGTGACGCCGCGCTCCTTCTCCTCGGGCGCGTTGTCAATCGAGTCGTAGGGGCGCTTTTCCGCAAACCCCTTCTTGGACAGCACGAACGTGATCGCCTGGGTCAGGGTCGTCTTGCCGTGATCCACGTGGCCGATCGTGCCCACGTTGACGTGCGGTTTCGTCCGGTCAAATTTTTCCTTCGTGGCCATGGGCCCTTCTCCTCTAACTAGCGTCCGTGGTTAATCAGAAAACGGAGCTCCCCCATGGCGACAGTTCCCCTCTTGTCGTCATCGGAGGCTCATCGCGACGATCGCGGCTGGAGCTGCTGACCGGATTTGAACCGGTGACCCCGTCCTTACCAAGGACGTGCTCTACCAACTGAGCTACAGCAGCAGCGACTACCTCTTTAATACTGTCCCTGCGTGAAGGCCGGCTGCCGCCGTGGGAACAGGTGGTACAAACGCACTAGTGTACTGTGCGCCGGCTAGAAGTCAAGATTTTTTCTTTGCGCGTGAGGAAATGGAGCGGGCGACGGGAATCGAACCCGTGTAGTCGGCTTGGAAGACCGACACTCTACCACTGAGCTACGCCCGCGCGAATCTTCAAGAGATCGTAGACCGCTTCGATCCAGCCGACGATGCGCCGGTGCAGGGTTACACCGAATCGGCGGTCCCCACGGCTTCGAATCTTAATATGGGCCGTGCCATAAGGCAAGAAATGCCGCTTCTTGAGCGACTTGCCCTGGCGATGATCCACCTGCGTCTTCTCGAACTGCCGCCGTGGAATCCCCGTCACCCTTGACCAATAGCCAATCGCTCGCGGCAACGAGGTATCGGGATAGACGTGGATCGCAATGGAAAAATTCTGAGGCGGGACACGGCAGACCTTCCGAAACCACTCGATGGCGAGCCGGACAATTTGAGGATCGGAATTAATGACCCGCACCATCTCATAGAGTTTCGACCCTTCCCCCATGTACAAACCAATTCCCAAAAATTGGAGATCTCTCCTTGAGATTGTCCCGAGAGATTTGACGGCGTCGGCATGAAGGCGGGTGATCTCCCGCAATCTGGCTTGCTGTTTAACGGCCGCGGCGCGGGCCGGACCTGCTCGGATCCTCGCGATGACCGCTTGGTTGGGCCGGTAGGGAACGCGGCGAAGCCAGTGACTGAGGGTACTCTTGCCGACGCCGAGCCGCTGGGCAATAATGTTGTACGACCACCCTCGCCGACGAAGCCCGACGGCCTGTTCCTTCAAGCTCTTCACACTATCATTCTACCATACCTATTATGCCAGTCCAATCAAATGGCTATCCTCACATAAATTTCCGTCGCTTGAAGGCCTGAATGTCCGCTGGGCCGAGCTCAAACCACTCGCCGTTCTTTCGCTGGCCCTCAAACCGTTTATGCCAGTAGGCCTCAATGCCAATGGGGTCGTCCGTGCGAATGGTATGCGCGACGTTCGCTTTCTCGGGGAGCTGGATTTGGAGCTGACGCTCTCGAGAGCCGGGGTGATTGCTCTTGCCAATCTTATAATACCGGCCGCTCTCGAGCAAATACACGGACCCTATTTCCGTCGAGTTTCCTAAGTTCTCGCCGAGCGATGGTTCACCGAGGTCATCCGTTTCTTTGTAGAGGGGAATGACGTCTTCGAAACCCTTGCGTTCCCGACAGTATTTCACAACCTTGGAAGTCATTTGGTCCTTTGAACCTAGGCGCTCACTGAATGTGGTGCGGCTCGGAAAATGGGGGTCTCGACGAGCTTTCATCAGTAAGTCGCCCGCGATCGGAAACCGCCCAAGCTCTCTCGTAAGAGCAACGAGCTTTTTGACGAGTAATTCTTTGTCATAAGCTTTGGTGAACTGATTCGGAGTAAATCCCGCTTCACGAACGGCATCGCCCCATCGAACCCAATGCTTGCCATACCAATCCGACCGCTTGACGCCGGTTGCCGAGAAGAACCTCTGCGTACCAAGCGGAATACCCTCGTTCTCCTTTGCGGTGCGCTTGATTTCTTCGAGGATATGCTGCTTGTTCATTCGAATGGCGTTCCTTGGTTACAGCCAAAAACGCTCGTAGGCGAGGCTGTGGACCTCATCGAGAAGCGCTTCGTCCAAACGCTCAGGCAACGGCTCAATGCTACGCAACACATCTTCATTCCCACTCATGGCGAACTGTGCCCAGAACGGATGCTGGGCGCCCTCAAAAAGGATAACCGCCTGAAAACCACCGTCATTGACCGGCGCCAATTCAACGACCATGAATTTCCTGGCAAGCAAAGCATTGGGTTCGTGGGTGAATGCCTTGCGAATCCTCGAGGGAATACGAGTATTGTAGATGTCCTGTATCTCTTGATTGCGGTCGACGTACCGCACATCGGTTGCCGAGGGAGCGTCCTCTGCTTGAGCGACAGGAACCAGCGTGTCGGGGCCGAGCTCCAGATAATCAAAAACCTTCTTCACGCGCTTGGTGGGGCCAGCGTGACAATCCTCCTCCTGATGAACGAACACGTCCACGACGACTTTCCCTGCACGCTCTCTGACGGAATTAATGATGGCCCAAAAATCAAGGTGCACCGATCGTTCATGGACAAGCTTTGTGCCGTCATTGATTAAAAACGCTAACGAATAATCGTCCAGGTTGCCGCCTTCGTTCTCAACAAGAACCACCGCGGCGTCTCTGCGCCCATCCCGGTTAAAATCGCCCAACGCATAGTGGCCCTCATAATTGAGGGACACATGCAAGCGGCCGTAGTACGCAGTCCGGGAACCACCAATCAACGTCAGCTTGGGAACGTCATGGCTGCCTGTACAGTAGGTCGCGTTGCCGAATACTTGATTGGCGACGGCCTGTGACCGGTGCTCAAATAACACCATCGTACCGATAAGGCAGATAACAAGGGCGGTCATCCTTCGCAACATCACGAACCTCTAGACACAGATGAACACCGGCCGATCATCGATTGTGACCCAGCGACCGTCGGTGCACTGGTTCTTCGATTCTTTCACCGCCTTCTGCTTCAGATTTTTGTCGGCCTGAGATTTTTGAGCAAACTCCAGTTCGTAGAGAGGAACGATCTCGACGTAGTCTCTGATCTCCTTGGCCTTCGCGGCGCTGGCTCTTGCCGCTTCGAGAAACTGCTGGACGTCGCTCCATCGTTGTGGATTTTTGCCGGCCGCCTCCGCCAGATGTTGAGCGCGGGCAATGCGGCCCTCGCCGCCATTGTAGGCGGCGAGCACAAACTTCGTCCGGTCCGCAACGCTTTTCACGGGAATGGTATCTGGCGCCTTAACCAATGCACTGCTTTTGCCAAACATCGTATTGAGATCTTTCAGATATCGAGCCGCCGCAGAAGCGGCACGATCGAGATCGAAACGCTGATCGTTGTGCTTTGAAACGACGAGACCATATCGCCTGGCAGTTTTCGGCATCAAGTGAAAATGGCCAGCTGCTTTGGACGAACCGCGCTCTCGCATCAAGGTACCGAAGCTGCTCTCTCGTCCGTACACGGCCTCAAGGATATTCACGGTGAGATGGTCGTTCGCGTTGAAATGGCGGGATGCATTCTCCAATGCTTTGCGAACGCACGGGGTTTCCCGTTTAAGCCACGCATCAACGTTAGACGGTGAATTCTTGGCCATATCTAATTCCAGCTCAATGGGTTATGAATCCAATGAAAAGAAAATGGGCAGGAGAGGATTCGAACCTCTGAAGGCGTGAGCCACCAGATTTACAGTCTGGCCCAGTTGACCGCTTTGGTACCTGCCCTCAATCGCACGATCACACAAAATATCGGGAAACTCGCGGGCAAATCGGACGTAGGCCCGCTGGCCATTCTTGGTGTCGGTCAAACGCAGCTTCATCTTGCTCTTGCGAATCTGGGCCGATGGCACGTAATGCACCTGTTGATCCGTAGGATTGTACACTGCGATGACGTCAATTTCCTTGGAAGAATACGGCAGGACAGACCAATTGTTGCTGCTTTGACAATTCACTTCGAGCGTGCCGTTCTTGGGCGTCACGTATTTCACCTGAATCCTGACGAATCGCCCGTCGCGCTCAGCCACGAGATCGTAGCGGGTATTCTCGCCATACGGAATCAATACGTGCCAACCATCTCTCATGAGACGGGCGGCGACTACCAGCTCCGCGACAGATCCTTTGGTTTTCTTATGCATGGCGTACTCCAGTGGAGCCCACGGTCCGAATCGAACGGACGACCAGTCGCTTACAGGGCGACGGCTCTGCCAACTGAGCTACGTGGGCGCAGGTCGAGTGTATCACACCAGGCGCTGGATGGCGGCGGGGAGACGGGCGGCGACGTCCGACGCCAGCAAGCCGACGGGGCCGACCTCCCGGGCGGCGAGGTCGCCGGCCAGGCCATGCAGGCGCGCGCCGAGGATCGCCGCGTCGAACGGGGTGATCCCCTGCCCCACCAAGGCGGCGATGAGGCCGGCCAAGACGTCTCCCATGCCGCCGGTCGCCATGCCGGGGTTGCCCGTTCTGTTGATGAGGGCCTTGCCCGACGGATCGGCGATCACCGTCCGATGGCCTTTGAGCACGACGACCGCGCGCCACGCCTTCGACGCCGCCTTCGCCGCAACGAGCCGATCGCGCTGGATCGCCGCCACGGGGCGGCCGAGCAGGCGGGCCAGCTCGCCAGGGTGCGGCGTCAGGATCGCCGGGGCCGGCAGGCAGCGCACGAGCTCGGGGCGTCCGGCGACGGCGTTCAGGCCGTCGGCGTCCAGCACGAGCGGGCGCCGGAGCCGCGGCAGCAATCGCCGGACGCACGACTGGGTCGCCGGCGCCGATGACAGGCCGGGGCCGAGCGCGACCACATCCGCCCGCGCGGCCAAGGCGAGGATGGGCGCGAGGGAGGCGGAGGAGAGGCACCCACCGACCGCCTCAGGCAGCGGCGTCGGCATCGCCTCCACCAAGTGCGTGGCGACCACGAAGTAGATGCTCTCGGGGACCGCGACCGTCACGAGACCGGCGCCGCCGCGCAAGGCGCCGAGCGCGCACAGCACCGGCGCCCCGGTCAGCCCGACCGAGCCGCCAACGACAAGCACGCGGCCGTAGTCCCCTTTATAGCTGTCCGCCCGGCGGCGGAACACGCGAAGATCGCTCATCGGCCCTCCCCTTCCAATACCGCCATCGCCACCGCGTAGCGGGCAGTGTGGGTCAGCGACAGATGGATCCGCCGAACGCGGCGGCGGCGCTGGAGTTGGCGGGCCTGCCCCGTCAACTCCACCTGCGGCTGGCCGCTGGGGGTCCGCACGACGGCGACGTCCTGCCACCGCATCGTCAAGCCCTGGCGGTCGCCGAACGCCTTGGCCACCGCCTCTTTCGCCGCGAACCGCGCGGCGAGGTGCTCCGCCGACAACCGCTTGGCGGCACAGTACCGCCGCTCCTCCGCGGTGAAGATCTTCGCCAGGAACGTCCGTCGCTGGCGGCGCAGGACGCGCCGCAGGCGCGCCACCTCGACCAAGTCCACGCCACAACCAAGGATCATCAGGCCGCTCCGTGGACGAGGGCCGCCATCTCGCGGACCGCCTGCCGCAGCCCCACGAACACCGCGCGCGCGATGACGCTGTGGCCGATGTTCAACTCCGCCACCGCGGGGAGCGCCGCCACCGCCGCGACGTTCCGGTACGTGAGGCCGTGGCCGGCGTTGACGGCCAACCCCATCACCTGCGCCTGGCGCGCGGCAGCGCGCAGCTGCGCCAAGGCGCGCCGGCGGCCCGCGTCGGTGCGGGCGTTCGCGTAGCGGCCGGTGTGCAATTCCACCATCGAGACCCCCAACGCCCGAGCCCCCTCCAGCTGTCGAAGGTCCGGATCCACGAAGAGACTCACGGCCACGCCGCGCTGCTGCAGGCGCCGGATGGCCGGGGCCAGCCGCCGGCGGTGCGCCGCGACGTCCAATCCCCCTTCGGTCGTGACCTCCTGCCGGCGCTCCGGCACGAACGTGGCTTGGTCCGGCCGGACGCGCAGGGCGATGGCCACGATCTCCGGCGAGGCGGCCAGCTCCAGGTTCAGGCGGGTGCCGACCGTCCGGCGCAGCGCGACGAGGTCGCGGTCCTGCATATGCCGGCGGTCTTCCCGCAGGTGGCACACGATCGAATCGCACCCGGCCAGCTCCGCTTCGGCCGCCGCCCAAACCGGGTCCGGCTCGACGGTCCGCCGGGCTTGGCGGAGCGTCGCGACATGGTCAATGTTCACCCCCAGCTGCGGCACGCAAACGCTCCAGCGGTTACCAGTGTCCCATGAGCCGCCGGACGGCCCACCAGGTCGCCACGGCCAGCGCCAGCGCCAGGAGTTTCATCGGCCAATCTCGGAGCCACGGCGGCTGCGCCATCCTCTATACCTCCGGCCGGGCGTCGCGGAACGGGTCGGCGGTCAACACGCCGCGCTGGCCGTACAGGTCCCGCAAGGCCTGGTTCAAGGAATCCCGGTCCAAGTCCCGCGAGAGCTCACCGCGGACTGCCAGCGAGATTGTCCCGGTCTCTTCCGACACCACGATGACCAGCGCATCGGTCTCCTCGGACAACCCGAGGGCGGCGCGGTGGCGCGTCCCCAACGTCTTCGAGACGCGCGGGTCCTGCGTCAGCGGGAACAGGCAGGCCGCCGCCAGCACCCGGCCGTCCGCGAGGATAACGCCGCCATCGTGCAACGGAGCCGGCGGCGTGAAGAGCGTCACCAGCAATTCGCTCGTCACCGCGCTGTCGAGGACGATGCCGCTCTCGGTGTATGGCCGCAGGCGCGTCTGCCGCTCGATGGCGAGAATCGCCCCCATCTTCTTGCGGGCCATCGCGGCCACCGCCTTGATTACCTCGTCAATGACCTCTTCCTTCGGCTGGATGAGCCGGAAGAAATGCTCCCCGCCGATCTTCGCCAGCGCCCGCCGGAGCTCCGGCTGGAACACGATGAGGAGGGCGATCACCGAAATGGTCACGAGCTTGGTCAGCAGCCAGTTGACCACCTGCAGGCCCAGCGCTTCGGTCAGGAGGAACACCAGGAGAAGCACCAAGGCGCCGCGCAGGACGTGGATGGCCACCGTCCCGCGGACGAACACGAGCAGGCCGTAGTAGAAAGCCCACAGGAGGGCGATCTCCAGGACCGCCTGCCACCAGGTCCCGACGGGCATCATCGGTCGGCGCGCCGGATCGCGTCGGTCATCCGCACCACCTGCGCCATCGCCCCGACGTCATGGACGCGGAGGATCGCCGCCCCGGCCGAGGCCGCCCAAGCCACCGCGGCGGCCGTGCCCCACACCCGGTCCTCGGGCCCCCCGCCCAGCACGGCGCCGATCACCGACTTTCTCGACGGGCCGACGACGACCGGATAGCCGGCGGCCGCCACGCGGTCAAGCGACCGCAGCAGCTGGAGGTTGTGCTCCGGCCGTTTCCCGAATCCGATGCCGGGGTCAATCAAGATCTGCGTCTCGGCGATCCCCCGGGCGCGGGCGGCGACGGCCGCCTCCTGCAGCCACGCCGTCACCTCTTCCACCACGTCCGCGTAGTGCGGGGCCTGCTGCATCGTGTCCGGGGTGCCCTGCATGTGCATGAGGATCACCGGGACCCCGGTCTCGGCCACGACATCGGCCATCGCCGGGTCTCCGGTCAAGGCGGTGATGTCATTGACCAACGAGGCGCCGGCCGCCAGCGCCTGACGGGCCACGAGGGCCTTGCGGGTATCCACGGAGATCGGGACGGGCAGGACGGGCGCGAGCGCTTCGATGACCGGCAGGACGCGGCGGAGCTCCTCGTCCGCCGGCACCGGGACGGCGCCCGGCCGCGTGGATTCCCCGCCGACGTCAATGAGGTCCGCCCCTTCGGCCACCATCGCGAGGGCCCGGGCCTGCGCGGCGGCGGGCTCCAGATAACGGCCGCCGTCGCTGAATGAGTCGGGGGTGACATTGAGGATCCCCATGATGAGCGGGCGGCCCCCGACGGTCAGCCGGAACCGGCCGCACGGCAGGGGGCGCGGAAGATCAGGCCGCGGCAGGGGGCAAGCGATCGGATGGCTCG
>Ga0155282_1030_pt1 | contig 29586 bp, 30 predicted proteins | sample RifCSPhighO2_02_FD_106250 | JGI IMG/M metagenome (GOLD analysis project Ga0155282, IMG submission 106250) | Omnitrophica WOR_2 bacterium RIFCSPHIGHO2_02_FULL_68_15 | reverse complement strand
TCTCGCCGGGGCCATTCACAATACAGCCCATGACGGCGATCTTGACTCCCTTGAGGTGGCCGGTCTTTTGCTTGATCCGCTGGGTCGTCGGCTCCAAGTCAAAGAGGGTGCGGCCGCAGCCGGGACAGGCGATGTACTCGGTGCGGCTGCTGCGCACCCGGGCCGCCTGGAGGAGCGTGTAGGTCAACTCGAGGATCCGCGCCGCCGGCAGCGGGGAGCGGATGACGACCGCGTCGCCGATGCCGTCCACGAGGAGCCCGCCCACCTGCACCGCCGCCTCGATGAGCAGGCGGTCGTTGTCCTCGGTGAGCCGGCGGGCGTCCCACACCAGGACGACCGGTTTCCGGTCGTCGGCCGGCAACTGGCGGACGAAGGCGCGGCCGGCGGCCAGCAATTCCTCCGCCTGGATCACGTGGAATTTCTGCCGGGTCCGGTCGTCATCGGCCAGGAGGAACTCGCAGGGAGTCTCGACCCCGCCGGCGCGGCGCGGATGCTCATAATCCCCGTGGAACAGTCCGACCTTGATCAGTTCTTCCCCGCCGATGACCAGCGTTTCGTGCAGTGCCGGTTGGGTCTGACGGCGGAGCGAGGCAAACGGCGTGCGCGGCGGCGGGACCGCCAGCCCGTTCGCCCAGCGCGACTCCGCCCACCGGGCCAGCGCTTGCGCGAACGGCACCTCGTAAACCGGGTCTTCCGTCAGCGAGACGCGGATCGTGTCGCCGACCCCCTCGGCCAGCAGGACGCCGATCCCCATCGCCGACTTGATGCGGGCGTCTTCCCCGCCCCCCGCCTCGGTCACCCCCAGGTGCAGGGGGTACGGCGGGTGCCCTCGCTCGGCGAGCGTGGCCACGAGCAGGCGGTTGGCCTGCAGCATCACCGTCGGGTTCGACGCCTTCATCGAGAAGATGATGTCCCGGTAGTCGTGCCGCTCGGCGACCCGCAGGTACTCCAGCGCCGACTCCACCATCCCGGCCGGGTTGTCGCCGAAGCGGTTCATGATGCGGTCGGAGAGCGAGCCGTGGTTGGTCCCCAGCCGCATCGCCCGGCCCAAGCGCCGGCATTTCTCGACGAGCGGCGTGAACACCTCGTCAATCCGCGCCAGCTCCTCGGCGTACTGCGCGTCGGTGTATTCCTGCACGGCGAACCGCTTGGCGTCGGCGAAGTTGCCCGGATTGATGCGGACCTTCTCGACGTGCTCGGCCGCCTCGAGCGCGGAACCGGGGTTGAAGTGGATGTCGGCCACCAGCGGAACAGGGCACCCCTTGGCCCGCAGGGTCTGCCGGATCGCCTGCAGGGCCTTGGCGTCGGTCGTCGTCGGCGCGGTGATCCGGACAATCTCGCAGCCGGCCCCGACGAGGGCCAGCGACTGCCGGACGGTGGCCTCGACGTCCCGCGTGGTGGTGGTGGTCATGGACTGGACGCGGACCGGCTGGCCGCCGCCGACCCGGACGGGGCCGATGGCCACTTCGCGGCTGGCGCGGCGCAGGGAGGAGGCGGCGAGGATGGGCACGGTCACTTGAACAACCCGGTCAACCGGGACACGAGCTGGAACCTCGACAGATCATGGTAGGTCACGACGAGCAGCATGCCGATGAGGAACACCATCCCGGCCTGCGTGGCGACTTCCTGGATCTTGAGACTCACCGGCCGCCGGCGGATCCGCTCGATGAGGAGGAAGGCCAGATGGCCGCCGTCGAGCACCGGGAGCGGGAGCAGGTTAAAGATGGCCAGCGAGACGCTGAGGACGGCGAAGAGCTGGACGAGGTAGCGCCAGCCCAGCGCGGCGGCCGACGAGGTGATGTAGAAGATGCCGACCGGGCCGGTGAGCGACTCTTTGAGCGGCAAGGCGCCGGTGACCATCTGCCAGAGCGACACCCCGGTCATCACCGTCAGGTCCCACGCCCGGCCGACGCCCCGCACCGCGGCCTCAGGGAGCGGCGCGCGGACGATCCGCACCTCGTCCGACGGCGTCAACCCGACCACCGCCGTCCGCGTACCGGTCCGGACCGTCGGGGTCACGGTGATCGCCTGCTCCGCCCCCTCCCGCTGGATGAGGAGGACGACCGGCGCGCCGGACGTCTGCCGGCGGATCCGGGCCGTCACCTGCTCCCAGGACTCCACCGGCGCGCCGGCCACGGCGACGATGCGGTCGCCCGGCCGCAGGCCCGCGGCGGCCGCCGGATACCCTTCGAGGACCCCGCCGATCGTCGGCATCAGCGTCGGGGACCCCGCCCAAAAGAGGAAGGTGAACAGCAGGATCCCGGTCGCGTAGTTGACCAGCGGGCCGGCCAGCACAATGCCGGCGCGGCGCCACACCGGCTGGCTGCCGTATTCCCAGCGCGCGCCGGTGCGCCCGTCCCCCTGCTCGCCGGCCATCTTCACGTAGCCGCCCAGCGGGAAGGCGCTGATCGCGTAGTCCGTCTCGCCCCGGCGCCAGCGCAGGAGCACCGGCCCGAACCCGATCGAGAACCGCTCCACGCGGACCCCGCAGCGGCGGGCCACGACGAAGTGGCCGGCTTCGTGGACGATGATGAGGATACTGAGGGCGATCAGCAGGATGAGCGGCGTCACCGGGCCACCTCGTGGGGCCAGCACCGGACCGCCTCATCGCGGGCCCACCGGTCGGCGGCCACCACGTCGTCGAGCGCCGGCTCCGCCACGAGACGGTGGCGGCTGAGCACGGCGTCAATCGTCGCCGCGATCTTCGTGAACGGGATGCGGCCATCGAGGAACGCCTGCACGCACACCTCGTTGGCGGCGTTCAGCACGGCCGGGGCCGTCCCCCCCTGCTCGGCCGCGGCGTAGCCGAACGACAGGCAGGGGAATTTCACGCGGTTGGGCGGCTCGAACGTCAGGCGGCCGACGGCCGCCAGGTCGAGCGGCGGCAGGCCCGTCGGCAGGCGGTCGGGATAGGTCAAGGCATACTGGATCGGGATCCGCATGTCGGTGACCCCGAGATGGGCCAGGACCGAGCCGTCCACGAACTCCACCATCGAATGGATGACCGCCTCCGGGTGGATCAGGACCTCGATCTGCCGCACCGGGATGTCGAAGAGCCAGCGGGCCTCGATCACCTCGAGCCCCTTGTTCATCATCGTGGCCGAGTCCACGGAGATCTTCGGGCCCATCCGCCAACGCGGGTGGTTGAGCACCTCTTCGCGGGAGAGCGAGTCGAACCGCTCGGCCGGGATCTCTTTGAGCGGGCCGCCGGAGCCGGTCAGCAGGAGCCGCCGGACGTGGGCGCGCGGCTTGCCGTCGAGACATTGGAAGATGGCGCAGTGCTCGCTGTCCACCGGCACGAGGGCGGCGCCATGTTCGGCCGCCTCGGCCTGCATCAGCCGGCCGGCGATGACCATCGTCTCCTTGTTCGCCAGGGCCATGGTCCGGCCGAGACGGATGGCCGCCAGCGCCGGGGCCAACGCGGCCGCCCCGGTGATGGCCACCAAGACGACGTCGGCCCCCTCCATCGCGGCGACGGCGGCGACCCCCTCAGGGCCGGCCTCGACGACGATGCCGGAGCCGGCCAGCCGCCGGGCCAGCGCGCCGGCCTGCGCGGCGTCGGCGATCGCCACGCGGCGCGGCCGCACCGCCAGGGCCTGCGCCGCCAGCGCCTCGGCGCTGGTGCCGGCGGTGAGCCCGACCACCTCAAAAGCGGTCGGATGCTCCGCCGCCACCTTGAGGGCGTTCTGTCCGATGGAACCGGTGGACCCGAGGATGACGACACGTTTTCTCACATCAGCCTCGGAACACGAAGTGCCGCAGGTAAAAGTAGCAGAGCGGCGCGGTGAACAGCACGCTGTCGATGAGGTCCAGCACCCCGCCGATGCCGGGGAACACCCGCCCGGAATCTTTCACCTGGCAGTCCCGCTTGACCATGGACTCCGAGAGATCCCCGAGCTGGGCGGCGACACCCAGGACGAGCCCCAGCGGGACGACGTGGGCGGCCGGAATCCCCACCGGCGCCAGCCGGGACATCGCCACCGCCACCCCAACGCTGGAGACCAGCCCGCCGAGCGAGCCCTCCCATGTCTTCGACGGGCTGATCCGGATGACCAGGGGATGCCGGCCGAGCAGCGAACCGACGCAGTAGGCGCCGATATCGCCGGCCTTGGTCACGAGGATGAGGAACGCCGCCAGCCATCGCCCGTCCACGCCGGGGGCCTCCAGAATGCGGAGTTTGACCAGGAAGCTGAAGCACCAGCTCACGTAGAGGATCCCAAAGATCACCGTGCCGATCCCCACGATGGTCTGCGAACTGTCGGCCCGCGACAGCTGGAGCACGAAGAGCGCCAGCACCGCCACAACCATCAGGACCAGCTCCCATCCCTTGGTCGGCTCGAATCCGGCGTGTACGGAGAGGGGGATCAGGACGCCGAGCACGAGGCCGAGCGTCCGGTAGAGGAAGATCCCCTTCCGCTCGACCATGGTGAAGAATTCCTGGAGGCCGAGCCCGGTGAACACGGCGGCGACCGCCCCAAACACCCACGAGGGGGCGCCGAACACCACCCAGCCGATGGCCGACAGGAGGACGATGGTGGAGACCGTCCGGGTGAGGAAGGCCCGGGGGGTGGTCATCGCCGCGCGGGCGCCTCCGCCGCGCCGAACCGGCGCTCCCGGCGCTGGAACGCCCGCAGGGCCTCCAGGAATTCCGGCTTCCCGAAGTCCGGCCAGAGGGTCTGGGTGATGTAGAGTTCCGTGTAGGAAATTTGCCAGAGCAGGAAGTTCGAGATGCGCAGCTCGCCGCTGGTGCGGATCAGCAGGTCGGGGTCCGGCAGTCCGTCGGTGTAGAGGTACCGGCTGAAGACCGGCTCGTCAATGGCCGCGGACGTCAGCACGCCGGCGGCGACGTCGTCGGCCAGCCGGCGGACCGCGTCAAGGATCTCCGTGCGGCCGCCATAGTTCAGCGCGAGGGTGAGAATCATCTTCGCCCCGGGCCGCGTCTTCGCCATCACGCCGCGCAGGTGGCGCTGGACCGTCGGCGGCAGGCCTTCGAGGCGGCCGATGACATTGAGCCCGACCTGGTTTTTGAGGAGCGTGGGCAGTTCACGGGCCAGGTACTCGTCCAGGAGCCGCATGAGCGTGTTGACCTCCTGGCGCGAGCGCTTCCAGTTCTCGACGGAGAAGGCGTAGAGCGTCAGGGCCTCGACCCCCTGCTCGCGGGCCGCCTCGACGACGGCGCGGACCGACTTGATGCCGGCCCGGTGCCCCATCACGCGCGGCAGGCCCCGCGACTGGGCCCACCGGCCGTTGCCGTCCATGATGATGGCGACGTGCCGCGGCAGGGCCCGCTCAACCGTGGGCACGGTAATCCAGCCAGGGGAAACAGGGCGTTCGGGTCTCGCACTCGGCCACAAAACGGGCGTCAAGGGTCCCTCGGGTGATCTGCCGGTCCAACTGCAAAAACCGCGCCAGGTGCTGGCGCGTCCGCATGCAGGCGTAGTCCACCGCCGTCCCGGTCGCCATGATAAAAGCCCAGTCGCTGGCCTGGGCCATGAGGAGCTCGCGGAGCGCCTGCGTCAGGGCCCGCCGCCGCAAGCCGTCGGCGGACGGATGGGCCCGGACCAGCGCGCTCATCCGCTGGGAGGCGTGGTGGAGGTGCGGGTAGATCCAGGTATTCGCCCCCTGGAGCCACATTTCATTATACCCTTTCCATCCCCAGCTGGATAGGCACGGCGCCACCGTCTGCAGCCGGGGCCCGCGGCGCAGGTACTCGCTGGGGGTCGTCAGCCCGACCGTCGGGTGGGCCGCCAGCTTCCGCAGGACCAGCTCCAGCCAATGCGGGCCCTCGTACCACCAGTGACCGAACAGCTCGGCGTCATAGGGGGAAACGATCAGCGGCGGCCCGCCGAGGGCGCCGGCCAGGTGCTCGACCTGCCGCTCCCGGTTGAACACGAAGTTCCCCGCGTGGGCCTCCGCCTGCGCCGCGGCCCGGGCCGGCTCGTACGGCTGCTTGTCGTCGGTCTCGCCGGTGATCCGATAGTATTTGAAGCCGGTCGCCGTCCGGAACCCGTCGGGGTGCATCGCCGAGCCGAGATGGCCCAGCGGGAGTTCGAAGCCGATGTCACGGTAGAATTCCCGGTACCAGGGGTCGCCCGGATACCCGTCCCGGGCGGACCAGACCTGCCGGGTCGTCTCCGGGTCCCGCCCGAACACGACCGTGCCGGTCGGGTTCCGCACGGGGGCGTAGACCCCGTAGGCGGGGCGCGGGCGGCCGTACAGGAGGCCGTGGCGCTCGACGAAGGTGTACTGGACGCCGGAGGCCTTCAACGCCGGCTCGACGGCCGGATGGTAGCCGCACTCCGGCAGCCAGAGCCCCGCCGGCCGCCAGCCGAAGGCCTGCTCGAACGCCTGGCAGCCGACCTCCACCTGCGCGGCGATGGCCGCCGGCGTCACCGCCATGAGCGGCAGGAACCCGTGCGTCGCCGCGCAGGTCATCAGCTCCACGCATCCGCGCTCGGCCAAACGGCGGAACGCCCCCAGCAGGTCGCCGCGGAACCGCTCGGCGAAGAGCCACCGGCACCGCGCCATCTGCTGCCGGTAATGCTCCGCGGCCGGCTGGAACGCGGCGTCGCCGGCCGTCCGCCGGCCCTCGCGCTCCGCCAGCGCCTGGAGGTGGTCCAGATGGCTCAGGTACCGCTCCTGCAGGAGCGGGTCGCCCAGCATCGCTCCCAACGTCGGGGAAATGCTGATCGTCAGCCGGAACGGCACCCCTTCGTCGGCCATCGTCGTCAACCGATCCAGGAGCGGGAGGTAGGTCTCCGTCACCGCCTCGAAGAACCACCGCTCCTCAAGAAAGTCGGGGTGCTCCGGGTGGCGGATATACGGCAGATGGCCGTGCAGGACGAAACAGAGGGAACCGCGGGGAGTCACAGAATGGACGCGGCGGAATCCGCCCCGCCTACTTCCGCGGCTTCGCGCCGCGAAGCCAGGCGGCGGAGGCGCCCGAGGAGCACACCGACCCCGCCATCTGCGCGGCCAGCGCATCGGCGAGCCGCGGCCATCCCTCTTCAAACTCATCGGAAGGGCGGTCGGCCGGCGTCTCAACGAGATTCGAGCGCACGAGGGGGACGAACCCTTCGGGGTCCAGGATCCCCAATTCCACGCACCACCACGCGGCCGGCTGGCCCACCTCGATGAACCAGTCCCGCGCCTCCGGCGTCAAGGTGACGTCGAACCAGCGCCGGATGGTCTGCGGCGAAAACTGGGGCTCGGACAATTCGTACACGCGGAGGCGGGCCCGCCCGCCGTCCGCGCGGCGCTCGGCCGCGCCCGACAGCTCCCAGTAGGCATGCACCCAGTGGGGATCGCGGGCCTGCAGGATCAGGCGCGTCTGCCCATACCGCTCAGGAAGCGTGTCGGTGAAGGGGTCGTCTGTGGAAGCTGAGCGAGACCCCGCGCGGGGGTGGCCCTCGACGGGACTCGCGGAGGCCGAGCGGGCACGGTGTCCCGAGCGCAACGAGGGACGAGCGAGGCCGAGCGGTAGGCCCGACTTCCTCGCCGGGGAAGTCGAGGCCGTCCCGGAGAGGGCCACCCCCGAAGGCGGGGCCGAGTGAGGCTTGGGATACATGGGGGTATAGCGGTAGCTGCCGGCTGCGGCCTTCGGCCACTTGCGCTCGATGGCGCGGACGAGCTGGGCCTTGGTCAGGAGCGAACGCCCGACGACCTTCAGCGCCTTGGCGAGGACCAGCAATTCCTCGCGGGTGCGCTGGCTGAGCGGACGCTCGGCACGGGTGGGACGTCCTGCGCGTGGCACCGGTGACCCCCCTTCCCGATTACTTGTACTGCGAGGCCTGGGCTCGGGAGGCGTCAATCTCCGGGGCGCGGCGCAGCAGATCGGCTTCGCGTTTCGTCAGTTTCTTCGGCAGGATCACGATCTCGACCCGCCGGTTTTTCTGACGGCCCTCCACCGTATCGTTGGCAGTGACCGGCCGATATTCGCCGTATCCGATCGCGGTCAGCTGCCGGGGGTTCAACCCCTCACCCTCGAAGAAATGGATGACGCTGGTGGCGCGCGAGGTAGAGAGCTCCCAGTTGGACTTCCAGCCGGAATGCTTGATCGGCTCGTTGTCCGTATGGCCTTCCACGCCGATGTCCCGGTCCGGCACCTTCTGCATGACCACCTGGGCCACCTTGTCCAACGACTGGTGGGCCTCGGAACGCAGCGCGGCCTTCCCCGAGTCAAAGAGGACTTCCGCCACGAACGTGATGACCAAGCCGCGCTCGGCCATTTCCAGCTTCACCTGCTTGTCGGAAATCTCCTGCTGGAGCCGCTGCTCCAACAGCGCCTTGGCTTCCCGCAGCTGCTGCGATTCCCGCTCCTTCTGCTGCCGGAGACGATCCAGCTCCGCGCTCAGTTCTTGAATCCGTCGGACGTCGGTCGGGCGGCCGGCATAGAAATTGACGCCGCAGCCGCTCATCGCCGCCACCACCCCCACCGCCACCAACCCGCGAAGCCATGTGCGCGCCGCCAGAGACCGTGTCATAGGAGACTCCTCAAACATGTTGGTTAATTGCCGGCCGATGACTCGGTCTGCGGCAGATACGATTCCAGCTTCGCCCACGTTTTCGGGCCGACCTTCCCGTCCACGCTCAGCCCGTGGGCCTCTTGAAACTCGCGGATGGCCTTCTGCGTCCGCTGTCCCATCTTGCCGTCAATCGCCCCGGGGGCGTAGCCGGCCCCCTGCAGGGCCTGCTGGATGGCCCGGATCCGGACCGCGCCCTCCGCCGGAAGCGACGAAGAAGCGCCGGCGGCCGACGCCACGGCAACCGAGACCTCAGGCGTGGAGGTCGTCGCCGAGCCGGCCGGGAGGGACGGCAGTTGGGCATCCGCGGTCGGCTGGATCGGTTCCACAATGATCGGCGGCGTGGCGGTGATCGGGGCGTTCAACGACGTGCTCGGCTGGCGCCACACGCCGGAGGCCACCAATAACAGGACGGCCGCAACGCCGACTCCAGCCCAGACCCATGCGAAGGATTTGCGTTCCACGTGTACTCCGTCGGTTGCGATGATTCGGTGAGGGACCTGGGGTGATTCTAGCACCGCCCCAAAGCCACGTCAATACGTCGTCCCCGCGGCGGCGGAGGGCGCGGGCAGCGCCTCGGCCATCTCGCGCACCACCGTCCGATCCCAAAGGACGCGGCCGCCGTGCGTCACGAACGTGATTCCCTTCACGGAGGACGCTTCAATCCCCAGGTCCTCGGCGGCCACGGCCAGCGGCGTCCAGGCGCCGAATTCCGGCAGGAGCCCGTAGTACCAGATTTCCTCATCTTCGCCGGGATTGAACACTTCTTCTTCCCCTTCCCAGTAGACGCCGGTCTCTTCGCCGGTCGCGAGGGTGAATTTGATCATCACCCCTTTCGGCGGGTTGGCCGGGTCCAGCCACACGGAGGTCACCACCTCGCCTTGCGCCGGAACGGTGATGGGGGCCTCGAAGGTCACGGCATGCTGCTGCAGTCCCGCCGCGGCGGGATGGCTGTGGGACTTCGCTCCGCTGGCGGCCTGCGTCTCCCACACCCAGGCCCCGGCGGTCGTCGCTCCGGCCGGCAACTCCTCGTCCAACAAGATCACGTCCTCCATCTTGACCGGCGCCGCGGGGGCCGGTATCGCCTCCGCCGGCGGCGCAGACGGTGTCGAGACGGCCGCTTCCTCCGCGGACGCGGGGACCGCCAACCAGACGCCCACGCCCAAGAGCACGCCACTGCCGATCGCTCGAACCCATGGTCGCATCATGATCGCTCCTCCGTTATGCCAATCGAAAGGCTTGTTCGCGTTTGGACCCCACCGACACGATGGAAATCTTCGCCCCGACCAGCTCGGCGAGGCGATGGAGGTATTGTTGGGCCGCGGCCGGCAGTTCTTCCATCGTAGTGGCCGCCGCGGTATCGGTCCGCCAGCCGGGACGCTCTTCGTACACCGGCTCGCAGCGGGCCCACGCCTCCGCCGTCGCCGGCGGCTCCGTCACGACCCGCCCATCGAGCCGATAGGCGGTGCAGATCTTCACCGTCGGGCTGTCATCGAGGACGTCCAGTTTCGTCACGGCGATCTCACCGATGCCGTTGATGAGCACCGCCTGGCGGACGAGGACCGCGTCGAACCACCCGCAACGGCGCGGTCGGCCGGTCGTCGCGCCGAACTCCTTGCCCTTGGTCCGGATCTGCTCCATCAGCGCAGGGGGGAACTCCGTCGGGAACGGCCCCTCCCCCACGCGGGTCGTGTAGGCCTTGACCACGCCCATCACCTGGTCAATGTGCCGGGGCCCGACCCCGCTGCCGGTGCAAGCGCCGCCGGCCGTCGCGTTCGACGACGTCACGTACGGGTAGGTCCCGTGGTCAATGTCCAGCCAGGTCCCCTGCGCCCCCTCGAAGAGCAGCGACTTGCCTTCGGCCATCGCCCGGTTGAGCGCCACCGTCGCGTTGCAGGCGTAGCGGGCGATCCGCGTCCGGTAGCCGGCGTACTGGCGGTAGATCTCCTCGAACGACACGGTCGGCGCCCGGTAGAGCTTTGTGAACAGCTCGTTCTTCTCCTCGATATTATAGCGGAGCTTCTGCCGGAACACCGTGTCGTCGAGGAGATCGGCGAAGCGGATGCCCACGCGGGCCACCTTGTCGGTGTAGCAGGGGCCGATCCCCCGCCCCGTCGTCCCGATCTTGCCGGGCCCCACCCGCTGCTCCCGGAGCTTGTCGAGCTGTTTGTGGTAGGGGAAGATCAGATGCGCCTGGTCGCTGACCAGCAGCTGCTGGTCCACCGCCACGCCCCGCTGAAGCAGGGCGTCGATCTCGGCGATCAGCGCGGCCGGGTCCACGACCACCCCGTTGCCGATGACGCAGGTCTTGCCGGGGTGCAGGATGCCCGAGGGGATGAGGTGGAGAACGAACTCCTCGCCGGTGTCCAGCACGACCGTGTGCCCGGCGTTGTTGCCCCCCTGGAAGCGGACGATGACGTCCATCTCGGCGGCCAGGAGATCAATGATCTTCCCCTTGCCCTCGTCCCCCCACTGGGCGCCGACCACCACCAGGTTCTTCATTAGAGCGCCTTTCAATACCTCGCGTGAGCCGCGTGGCGAGCGCCACCCGGCCAACGCCAAGAAGCGACGACGATGGCGTACCCACTGCGGTACGGCGAGGAGGAGCGACGCCGGCGACGGCCGGGTGCCGCCGCCACCCGAAGGGCGGGGCCGATGAGCGTCGCCGCGCGGCGTTGCTCGTCGCTTACGTCCCACAGTGGGGACGCGGCGCTCCTCGCGCCTGGCGCGGCTCGCCCCTCGGCCCCGCGCGGCCACGGGAGGTATTGAAAGGCGCTCACAGCTTGATCACCCGCACTGTCGTGACGTGGGGCACCTGCGTGAGCTCCCGCACCACGTCGTCGGGGACCGGCTGGTCCACGTTGAACACGTTGAGGGCCTCGCCGCCCGGGGCGGTGCGCCCGAACGTCATCCGGGCGATATTGATCCGATGCTGGCCGAGGATCGTCCCCACCCGCCCGATGAAGCCCGGCGCGTCCTGGCTGCGGACCATCACCAGATGCCCGGCCGGGATCACCTCGACGGGGAACTCCTGGATGCGGACGATGCGCGGGTCGCGCCGCGTCACGCACGAGCCGTCCACGCGGCTGGCGCCGGCGTCGGTCCGGATCTCCGTCGAGAGGAGGTTGGCGAAATCCTCCGACTGGGTGGACTTCGACTCGATCACCTTGATGCCGCGCTCCTTGGCCAGGAGGGCGGCGTTGACGTAGTTGACCGTCTCCTGCAGGGACGGCGTCAGCAAGCCCTTGAGGAACGCGAGGGTCAACGGGGCCAGGTCGTACTTGACGAGCTCGCCGATGTAGCGCAGCCGCACCTCCTGCACATGGCCCTCGGCCAGCTGGGCCTGGAGCAGCCCCATCGCCTCGACGAGCCGCAGGTACGGCTCCAGCTGTTTTAACTGCTCCGGGTCCATCGAGGGAACATTCACGGCGTTGCGGATGCCGCGGCCCAGCAGGGCGTCGCGGACCCCCGCGGCGATGTCCACCGCCACGGAGAGCTGGGCCTCTTCCGTCGAGGCCCCCAGGTGCGGGGTGACGATCACCTGCGGCAGGGCCAGCAGCTCGTGGCCGGGCGGGGGCGGCTCCTCGACGAACACGTCGAGCGCGGCCCCGGCGACGATGCCATGCTTGATGGCGCGGGCGAGGGCGTGCTCGTCAATGATGCCGCCGCGGGCGCAGTTGACGATCCGCGCCCCTTTCCTCATGAGGGCGAACTGCGCGTCGCCGATGAGCCCGCGGGTCTCGGCGGTCATCGGGGTGTGGACCGTGAGGTAGTCAATCCGCTTCAGCAGGTCCGGCAGCGCGACCGGCTCCACCTCCAGCTCCCGGATCCGATCAGGCGAGAGGAACGGGTCGAACGCGATGACCTGCATCCCGAACGCGGCGGCCCGCCGGGCCACCTCGCGGCCGATCCGTCCGAGCCCGACGACGCCGAGGGTCTTGCGGTAGAGTTCGACCCCCTGGTACTTCGTCCGGTCCCACTTGCCCCCCTTGAGCGAGGCGCAGGCCTGCGGGATGTTGCGCGCCACGCTCATCAGCAGGGCAAAGGTATGCTCGGCCGTCGCGATCGTGTTGCCGCCGGCCGCGTTCATGACGATGATGCCGCGCTTGGAGGCGGTTTCGACGTCCACGTTGTCCAGCCCGGCCCCGGCCCGGCCGATCACCTTGAGTTTCGACGCTGCCTCGATCACCTCCCGCGTGACCTGCGTGCCGCTGCGGACGACGAGGGCATCGTACTGGCCGATGAGTTGTTTGAGCTCCTCCGGCGGCAGCTTGAGCTTGACGTCCACCTGGATGGCGTGGTCTTCCTGCAGGAGCTTCACCCCCTGCTCCGAGAGCGGGTCGCTGACCAGGACCTTGAATGTCGGGGCCGCGGGGGTCATGCGAGCACCTCCTCCAGCGCCTTCGTCCCGACCCCGGCCGGGAACGTCCACCCGAGTTCTGTGAGCACCTGTTCCAGCGCGGCGATCGCCGCGCGGATGTCGTCGGGCTGGATGTGCCCCATCGAGGCGATCCGGAAGATCTTGCCGGCCAGCTCCGATTGGCCGCCGGCGATCGTGATGCCATGCTGGTCCCGCATCAGCGTGACCAGCTGCTTGCCGTCCACGCCGGCCGGCACGTTGACCGCGGTCACGGCGCGCGAGCAACACGACGGCTGGGCGTAGAGCGTCAGCCCCATCGCCTGGGCCGCGTGGCGGATCGCCTCGGCGTTCTTCCGATGCCGATCGAGGATCTTCTCCAGCCCTTCCCGCTGGATGAGCCGCAGGGCGGCCGCCAGCGCGATGATCAGGGTGATCGCCGGGGTGAACGGCGTGTCCTGCTCTTTGTCCCAGACTTTTTTGGCCTTCGGGAGCGAGAAGTAGTAGCGCGGCAACGTGGAGTGCTCGATGAGCCCCCAGGCCTTCGGCGAGACCGTGATGAACGCCAGCCCCGGCGGGAGCATCAACGCCTTCTGCGAGCCGGAGACCACGACGTCCACCCCCCATTGCTCCGTCTCCAGCGGCTCGGCGCCGAGGCCGCTGATGGCGTCCACGACGAGAACGGCGGGGGTCTTCTGGACCATCTGCGCGTAGCCGCGGATGTCCTGGACCACACCGGTGGAGGTCTCGCAGAGCGTGGCGAAGACCGCCTTGACGGCCGGATGGGTCTGCAGGGCCTGCTGGACTTGGGCCGGGGACGGCACCGACCCCCATGGCGCGTCGAGCGGGATCGCCCGCGCCCCGTACGCCTCGCAGAGCTCGCTCCACCGTTCGCCGAACTTCCCGGCGCGCAGGACGAGGGCCTCGTCGCCGGCCGACAGGAGGTTGACGACCGCCGCCTCCATGGCCGCGGTGCCGGAGCCGGCCAGGAGATAGACCGGCTGGGACGTGCGGAACACGGCCTTCAGCCCGGCCGCCACCTCGGTGAGGACCTGCTGGAACTGCGGCGTGCGGTGGTGGATGATCGGCTGGCTCATCGCCGCCAGCACGTCGGGCGGCAGCGGCGTCGGGCCGGGGGTCAGGAGTCGGGGGGCGGGTGTCATGGTTTTTTCCCGGTGATGACGTCGTCCACGATGCCGTATATCTTGGCCTCGTCCGCCGACATGAAGTAGTCACGGTCGCTGTCCTTCACCACTTTCTCGAGCGGCTGGCCGGTGTGCTTGGCGATGATCTCGTTGAGCCGGTCCTTCAACCGCAGGATCTCGCGGGCCTGGATGGAGATGTCGGTGGCCGCCCCCTGCACCCCGCCCCACGGCTGGTGGATCATGATCCGCGCATGCGGCAAGGCGAACCGCTTGCCTTTCGTGCCGGCCGCCAGCAGCAGCGCCCCCATCGAGGCCGCCTGGCCGAGGCAGTAGGTGGCCACGGCCGGCTTGACGAACTGGATGGTGTCGTAGATCGCCAATCCCGCCGTCACCGACCCGCCGGGCGAGTGGATGTAAATGCTGATGTCCTTCTGCGGGTCCTCCATCTGGAGGAAGAGGATCTGCGCGATGATGAGATTGGCGACCACGTCGTCAATGGCCGTCCCGATGAAGACGATGCGGTCCTTCAGCAAGCGCGAATAGATGTCATACGCCCGCTCGCCGCGGCCGCTCTGCTCGACGACAATGGGCACGAGTTGTGCGTGGGTCATGCGGTTTTCTCCTCGATCTGGGCCTGCGCCAACAGCCAGTCCAACACCTTGCCCCGGGTCACGTCCCATACGAGCTCGCTCAACAACCGCTCCCGCTGGAGCTCCGCCCGCACCTGCTCCGGCGTCCGCTGGGACTGCGCGGCGAGAGCGCCGATCCGCTGCTCGATCTCCGACTCGGTCGCCGCCAACCCCTGCGCCTTGGCCACCTGCCGCAGGAGGAAGAAGGTCTTCACCTGCCGCAGGGCCCCCTGTTTCGACGACTCGGCCAGGAGCGCCTTCCGCGACTCGACCTCATCGGGGGTGGTCCCCTGGGACAGGAGCCGCCACTGCGATTCCCGCAGGAGGCGCTCCGCCTGGGACTGGACTATGGACGGCGGGACCTCGAACGACGTCTGGTCCAGGAGCTTCTGGACCGCCTGGTCCTCGACGGCATGGCGTTGCTGGGCGGTCAATTCCCGGGTCAGGTCCTCCCGCACCCGCGCCCGCAGTTGCTCCAGGGTCTCGACGCCGACCAGCGCCGAGAAGGCGTCGTCCAGCGCGGGGACCTTCTTGACCTTTTCCGCCTGCCCGGCGACCGGCTCCAGCGTCGCGTACCGCTCCTGCAGCGCCGCCAGCACCGACTCGACCTGCGTATCGGTCACGGCCACCGCCTGGCGCGTCAGCTTCAAACCTCGGATGGGCTTCAGGGGAATCTCCGGCACGATCTCGCACTGCGCGGTGAACGTGAGCGGGCGGCCGTCGTCGAGCGACACCTCGGTCACCTCGGGGTCGCCCAGGAGGTCCAGCTTCGACTGCTCCAGGGCCTTGGGTAAATATTCGCCGATCGCGCGGCGGATCGTCTCTTCGCGAACCTTGGTCCCGTAGCGCTGGCGCACGAGCGCCAGCGGGGCGCGGCCGGTCCGGAATCCCGGGACCTGCGCCGCGCGGGTCACATCCTGCTCGACCGCTTCGCGGACCGCGGCCACCGCGTCGGGGGCCACTTCCACCCGCAGCGTCTTCAGGCACGTCCCCGCGTCCTTCACCGCAACCTTCATGAGGGTCTCCGCCTCTACATTTGAAATTTCGGCCCGAGATAGATTGAGCGGGCCTTCGGGTCGTTAATCAAGTCGTGCGCGCCGCCGGCGATCAATACCCGGCCCTCGGCCATCAGGTACGCCCGGTCGGTGATGGCCAGCGTTTCCCGGACATTGTGGTCCGTCAGCAGAATGCCCAGCCCGCGCTGCTTCAACCCGCGGATGATCTCCTGGCAGTCGGCCACAGCGATCGGGTCAATCCCGCTGAACGGCTCGTCGAGCAGGATGAACTGCGGCTCCGTCACGAGCGCCCGTGTAATCTCCAGCCGCCGGCGCTCGCCGCCCGACAGCGTGTCGGCCCGCGACTTCGCCAGGTGGGCGATCCCCAACTCCGCCAGGAGCGTCCCCAACCGCTGGAACTGCTCCCGCCGGGGGATCCCCCGCGTTTCCAAGATGGCCAGGATGTTCTGCTCCACCGTCAGCCGGCGGAAGATGGAGGGTTCCTGCGCCAGGTACCCGATGCCGGCCCGGGCCCGCCGGTACATCGGCATCCGCGTGATCTCGTCGCCGTCGAACAGGATGCGGCCGGACTCCGGCGGGATAAGGCCGACCACCATATAAAAGGTGGTTGTCTTCCCCGCCCCGTTGGGCCCCAGCAATCCGACGATCTCGCCGCGGCGGACGGTGATCTCCACGCCGTCCACGACCCGCCGCCCGTTGTAGCTCTTGCGCAGGCCCTGCGTCTCAAGGAGCTGTTCGGCCATCCGCCTGCTCAGGATAGAAGGTGACGACGGGATGGCCGATCAGCTGCATTTTCCCTGTGGGCGCGTGGTAGGTGGCCCGGCGCGCACGGGCCCGCTGCGACGCCTGCTGGATCGTGACGTGCCCCCAGCACTGCGCCTGGGTCAACTGCCGGGTCTTCGGGTCCATCCAGACATCCATGCGATCGGCCCAGATGTCGCCGCGCGGGTCCCGCACATGCACCCGGCGCCAAAACCGGGCGCGGTGGCGCGCGTAGTCCACTTCCAGCGGTCCTTCGCAGGTGATCGTCGTCGCCGGCTGCAGGTCCACCTGGACGTCGCGCTGGAACCGGACGCTCTTGAGCTGGGGGGCGGCCGTGGCCCCCTCCCCCTGCACCGTCAACCCTTCCCGCGCAACCACGGCCCGCTGTTCGGTCGAGGCGATCTGGCGCTCGGCGTCCCAATCCAGGGAGGGTGTCGTCAAGGTCGTGCCTTCCGTCGTCACCGCTTTGACATCCCGTTCCAGGTGCACCGACTGCCGCTCCCGGTCGAACGTCCCCTCGTCGGCCGTCAAGACCACGGTCGTCTTCGGATGGTAGGCCGTGGCCGTGATGTCGGTGAGGTGGATCGTCTGGTCCTGCACGTCGGCCGTCTGCCCGAGGACTTCCCACCGCTTCCGGCCGTCATCGTCGTAGCTGGCCAGATTGAACGCTTGGATCGCGTCGCCGGGCGTCGTCTCCTCGGCCGGTGGAGGCGGCGGGGGCGGCGGCTTCGGGCGGCTGCACCCCCAGAGCTCCACCATCACGAGGACCACGAAGAGACGGATCACCCAGGGGTACATAGCGACGAAGGCCTTATTGTAGCAGGGGGACTGGTGGTGTCAAGGCGAGACGGCCAACACGACTTCCCTCGACTCCCCCCGCAGGATGACGGCGTCCGGGGTGATGGTCACCACCGTGTACCCCCCAAGAACCCCGCCCGGTTCGAGTACCGCGCCGTTGAGCAGGCACGTCGGGCGCTCGGCGTCCCAGACAATGCCGTTCAGCACGACCCCCTCCACCCGGCCCGTCGGGAGATAGCGGGGGTCGAACGGATCGCGGCCCCAGGCAGCCGGCGCGCGATCATCCGGCGGCGTGACCGGGGCCGCCGGCGGCGCCACCCCTTTGGGCCGCGCGTCCGGCATCCACACGTAGGTTTCCAACACGACTCGCGCCTTGAGCCGAGGCCGGGCGCCCGAACCGCCGCGTCGAAGACCGGCGGCCGGAGTCACCGCACAGCTCCGCACGCCGACCACGGGGTCTTCCAACGCCGCGACGCGCGCCAAGAACATGGCCAGCTCTTGATAGGGGGCCTCGATCGTCCCGACCAGCGATTGCGCCTGGTAGCACTCCTCAAACCCCGGAAGGACGGCGGTCGGCGCGGCCGGCGTCGTGGCCGGCAGCCACGCGAGGGTCGCCCCCAGGCCATCCGCCAACGCCGAAACCCGGTCCCGAACCACCGGCACCTGGTCCGGCGCGATGAACACCCGGCCGGCCGATTGGGCCTGAGCGGCCAACCGGTCCAGAACCGACGCCTGCGGCGCCTGTTGGGCCCGCTGCTGGGCCGCCGCCACCTGCGCCCGAAGCTCCTGCCAGCGGGCCCGGCGCTGATTCGCCTGCCGCCAGGCCATCGTCATGCTGAAGAAGACGGCGGCGACGATCGCCAGGAACACCGCCACCCCCATCATCAGCGACGTCTCCCGGCGCTCCGAATCGCTCATTGGAGCTCTCCGGTCACATCCACCCGGATCACGGAGGGATCGTCCGCGTCGCGGGGGCCCACCGCTACGGTGGCCGTTTGGAGGACCCCTTGCCGCTTGAGCGCCGCGGCGACGGCCGCTAGATACGGCTGGGGGTCGGCCGGCGGGTGGCGCAGGAGCCCTTGGAGCGTCAAATGGGTCCCATCAATCCCCATCGTGTGGACCACCATCGTCGGCGGGACCGCCGAGGCCAGGCGCTGGAACACCGGCTCCCACGCCACGACGGAGGCCTTCAGTTGCTCGGCGAACCGCTCCTGGGCGGCCACCGTCGCCTGTGATTCCGTGGCCTGCACCGCCTCGAGCACGACGGGGCGCAGGCGGGCGAGCTCCGCCTCCCCGGCCCGAATTTTCCGATCATAGACGGCAATCTGGATGCGCAGGACGGCGTAGATGAGCAGCAGGACGGCGGCGGCCGTCTGGACCCATCGCCGGCCCCACCAGTCCACCCAGGTCACCGGGTGAGGTACTCCTGCACCAGCGGGGTCCAGCGGCCCTGCGCCTTCAAGATCTGCTCGATCGCCTCGCGGACCGCCCCGCGGCCGCCGGGCTTGCGGGTCACGTAGTGGGCGGCGCGCCGGACTTCCGGCACCGCGTTGGCCGTGGCGATCGCCAACCCGACCCGGGTGAGCACGGGGAGATCCAAGAGATCGTCACCGATGAAACAGATGGCGGACGGCGACACGCCGAAGTGAGCGCGCAAGCGCTCGTAGGCCTTGCGCTTATCGCGGGCGTACTGGGCCACCCAGGCCACCCGCAGCTGCCGGGCACGGCGAGCCACGATCTGACTCCGCTCCGCCGTGATGATCGCCGACGTCAGGCCGGCCTTCGCCCACAGGATCAGGCCGAACCCGTCATGGACGTCGAAGTTCTTGGAGTGGCCCTCCGTGTCGTCGAGGACGATCCGCCCGTCGGTCAGCACGCCGTCCACGTCCAGGGCCAAGAGGCGGATGCGCGCCGCGCGCGCGGCAAACCCGCCGCTCATACCAAACCCGCTTTCAGGAGGTCCTGCACGTCGAGCAGGCCGACCGGGCGGCCGCGCGGGTCCACGACCGGCACCTCGTCAATCCGGTGGGCCCTGAGCATCTTGAGGGCCTCAACGGCCAGCATCGCCGGCTGGGCCGTCTTCGGGCGCGGGGTCATCACCGCGCGGACCGGGCGGCTCAGAAGGCGCGGGTCCCGTTCGAGGTGGCGGCGCAGGTCGCCGTCGGTGAAGAGGCCGATCAACCGGCCGCGCGCGTCCACGACGGTCGCGGAGCCGGCGCGGGCCTTGGTGATGGCCAGCAGGACTTGTTGGACCGTGGCGGTCGGCCGCACCATCGGGTGGGCCGGGCCGGTCCGCATGAGGTCCTTGACGGTCATCAGCAGCCGGCGGCCGAGCGAGCCGCCCGGGTGCAGGCGCGCGAAATCTTCCGTCCGGAACCCCCGGGCCGCCGCCAGCGTCACCGCCAGCGCGTCGCCGAGGGCCAGCATCGCCGTCGTCGAGGCGGTCGGGACGAGCCCGCCGGGGCCGGCCTCTTCCTCCACGCCGGTGTCGAGCACGACGTCGGCGGCGCGAGCCACACGGGAGCGCGGATTGCCGGTCATGACCAGGAGGGTGGCGCCGATCCGCTTGAGCACGGTCACGAGATGGACCATCTCATCGGTCTCGCCGGAGTACGAGAGGGCGAGAATGACGTCCTGGGCCGTCACGCGGCCGAGGTCGCCGTGGGCCGCCTCCGCCGGGTGCAGCCACAGCGAGGGGACGCCGAGGGAGGCGAGGGTGGCGGAGATCTTCTGGGCGATCAGGCCGGGCTTGCCCATGCCGGTGACGACGACGCGCCCTTGGCAGGCCTGGAGGCGGGCGACGGCCTCCGCGAACCGCCGGTCGAGCCGCCGCTGGAGCCGCTCCAGGGCGCGCGCTTCCATCCGGAGGACACGACGGCCTTGCTCAACCAGTGTGCCGGCACGCATATGAGCAGGATACCACACGCCCGAATCGCACGACAACACCGCTCGTGTACCAGGGGGAGAGCCCACGCTCTCCCCGAGGCGAAGAGTTACGAGTGGCGGAGGAGGGCCGCGATGGCGACGAGCTGGTCGAGCAGTGCGGGAAGGTCTTTGAGGGGCAGCGAGCTGGGGCCGTCGCAAAGGGCGCGGGCGGGATTCTCGTGGACCTCGACGAATACCCCGTCACAGCCGGCCGCCACGCCCGCGCGGGCGAGGACCGGGATGAAGGCGCGCGTGCCGCCGGAGGCGGTGCCGAGCCCCCCCGGCTGTTGGGTCGAGTGGCCCGCGTCGAAGAAGACGGGCCAGCCGAAGGTCCTGAGCTGCGGCAGGGCCGTCATGTCGTTGACGAGCCGGTTGTAGCCGAAGGTGGTCCCCCGCTCCGTCAGCAGGATCTTCCGCGCGCCGGCCCGCGCCAATTTCTCGACGACGGTCTGCATGTCCCACGGCGCCAGGAACTGCCCCTTCTTGACGTTGACCGCCCGGCCGGTCTTGGCCACGGCCACGAGGAGGTCAGTCTGCCGGGAGAGGAACGCCGGCACCTGGATGAGATCGAGCACCTCGGCCGCCGGCTTGACCTGGGCCACCTCGTGAACGTCGCTGGTCACCGGAACGCCGACGGCGCGGCGGACCTTGGCGAGAATCGCCAGGCCTTTCTTCAGCCCGGGGCCCCGGTAGGACCGGCCGCTGGTGCGGTTGGCTTTGTCGTAACTGCACTTGAAGACGTAGGGGACGCCGGCCCGGCGGGCGACGGCCGCGATCCGCTCGGCGTGCCGCAGGGCGCTTTGCTCGCTTTCAATGACGTCGGGGCCGGCGATCAGCGCGAACGGCACCCGCCCGCCGACGGTCACCGGCCCGATCGCCACCTCCCGCGCCGCCGGCAGATTCATCAGGCCACCAACGCTTCGGAGGACACCATTCGCCGGACCGCGCTCAATTTCCCCTGCGCGGAAATTGGCGCTGCCGCTCGCGCTCGCTCGTCCGCCTTCGGCGGACACCATGCCCGCTCGCGCTGCGCGAGCTCCGGCTCAGGTGCCCTCCTCGCAGTGGCCTGATGGCTACCCGCACGAACGAGCACTTCATAGACTGAGCGAGGGATTGAGGCGGCGCGGGGACTCTCGCAGGCCGAGCGGGCAGGGTGTCCCGAGCGCAGCGAGGGACGAGCGAGGCCGAGAGGTAGGACCAAATGTCCCGCTGGGACATTTGAGTCCGTCCCCGCGCGCCTCATTCCCGAAGCGAGGTTCATCGCGCGGCCGCCTCGGCCGCCTGCGGGACGCTCGCCGACGACGGGGCGCGGGCGGTGGTCTGCAGGGCGGCGCGGATAAACTCGCGGAACAACGGGTGGCAGCGGTCCGGCTTGGACTTCAGCTCCGGATGGAACTGGCACCCGACGAACCACGGGTGGTCCTTGAGCTCGATGATCTCCACCAGCCGCTTGCCGGGCAGATAGCCGGCGACGATGAGCCCCTGCCCTTCGAACGCCGCGCGGTACGCCCCGTTGAACTCGTAGCGGTGGCGGTGGCGCTCCCAGACGCGCGACTCGCGGTAGGCGGCGGCCGCCTTTGTCCCCCGGCGGAGCTGGCACGGCTGGGCCCCCAGCCGCATCGTCCCGCCGAGCTGTTTCACCTTCCGCTGTTCGGCCAAGAGCGAGATGACCGGGTGCGGCGTTGACTGGTTGAACTCCGTCGAGTTGGCCCCTTTCAAGCCCGCGACGTGCCGGGCGAACTCGATCGTCGCGCACTGCATCCCCAGGCAGATGCCGAAGTACGGGATGCGCTGTTCGCGCGCGTACTGGATGGCGCGGATCTTCCCCTCGATGCCGCGGTAGCCGAAACCGCCGGGCACGAGGATCCCCTGCGCGTCCTTCAGGTACCGCTCCGGCCCCCCCTGGCGTTCCAGCCGCTCCGCCTCCACTCGCTTGATTTCGACGCGGGCGTTGTTGGCGATGCCGCCGTGGCGCAGGGCCTCGTAGATGGATTTGTAGGCGTCGGGCAGTTCGATGTACTTGCCGACGACGGCGACGCGGACCGTGTGCGCCGGGTCCAGCGCCGGCCGCACGACGTGCTCTTCCCAATGCTTGAGGTCGCGGCCCTTCTCCGGCTTGAGCTCCAGCAGGCGCAGGATCGTGTCGTCGAGCCCGGCGTTGCGGAACACCAACGGGATCTCGTAGATGTCGCGGACGTCGCGGGCCGGGATCACCGCGTCCACCTCGACGTTGCAGAAGAGGGCGATCTTCTCCCGGAGGAGCTTCGACAGCGGCTTCTCGGTGCGGCAGAGGAGGATATCGGCCTGGATGCCGATCTCGCGCAGTTTCCCGACGGAGTGCTGGGTCGGCTTGGTCTTGAGCTCCCCCGCCGCCTTCAAGTACGGGATCAGCGTCAGGTGGATGTTGAGCGCGTTGCCGCGGCCCACCTCCAGCCGGAACTGGCGGACCGCCTCCAGGAACGGCAGGGATTCGATGTCGCCGACCGTGCCGCCGACCTCGCAGATGACGACGTCCACCGTCCGGCCGCGCGAGACACGGCGGATCGCCTCTTTAATCTCATCGGTGATGTGCGGGACGACCTGCACGGTGGCGCCGAGGTACGCTCCCTCCCGCTCCTTGGTGATGACCGAGTGGTAGATGCGCCCCGTCGTGACGTTGTTGTCGCGGCCCGTGATCACGCTCGTGAACCGCTCGTAGTGGCCGAGGTCGAGGTCCGCCTCCGTCCCGTCGTCGGTGACGTAGACCTCGCCGTGCTGGTAGGGATTCATCGTGCCGGGGTCCACGTTGATGTACGGGTCGAGCTTCTGCATGGTGATCTTGAACCCGCGCGCCTCCAACAAGCGGCCGATCGAGGCGGAGGCCACCCCTTTGCCGAGACTCGACACCACCCCGCCGGTGATAAAGATGTATTTAGGCAGAGGACCCTCCTCGTTGCCGGTGCCAGGCCCCCACAGAGCTCTTCAGGGGCCTGGCACCGCCCAGGACCGCTTCCACGCGCGCCAAGTCCTCCGGGGTGTCCACGCCGATCGTATCGTGCGGCGTCTCCAACACCATGATCCGGGCGCCATGCTCCAGCACCCGGAGCTGTTCCAATCCCTCGGCCTGCTCCAACGGCGACGGCGGCCAGGTCACGAGCTCCTCGAGGAACGGCGCCTGGTAGGCGTAGATCCCCAGGTGCTTCGCCCACCCCGGCCCCTGCCCCGGGTTCCGGGCGTACGGGATGCCGGCCCGGGAGAAGTAGAGGGCCCAGCCGTGGGCGTCGGTGACGACCTTCACGACGTGGGGACTGGCGCCGTCCCGCGGGTCGCTCAACCGGTGCTTCAGCGTCGCCATCGGGATCTCCGGGTGCGCCGTCATGAGGGCCGCCAATTGGGCCACCATCGCCGGCTCCATCAGCGGCTCGTCCCCCTGCACGTTGATCACCACCTGCGCCCCCAGCCCGCGCGCGGCGCGCGCCACCCGGTCGGTCCCTGAGGGGAGCTCGGCCGGCGTCATCACGGCCTCCCCGCCGAAGCCCTGCACGGCCGCCGCCACCCGCTCGTCGTCGGTGGCCACGACGACGCGGTCCACGCCGGCGGCCCGCCGTGTCCGCTCCCACACATGCTGGATGAGCGGCTTTCCGGCCAGCGGCGCCAGCACCTTCGCCGGGAACCGCGTCGAGCCGTAGCGCGCCGGAATGACCGCCAGCACGCTCATCGGCCGCCAAACAGCCGCGCCAGGAGCTCTTCCGGGGCGCAGACGGCCACGCCCACCTTCCCGACGACGACGCCGGCCGCGGCGTTGGCGATCGTCGCCGCCTCTACGAGCGAGGCCCCGGATGCGCGCAACAAGGTGAACGCCGCAATCACCGTGTCGCCCGCCCCCGAGACATCGTACACCTCGCGGGCCACAGTGGGGATCTGCGTGATCCGGCCGCGCGCGCCCCCCTCAAAGAGACACATCCCGTCTTCCCCCAGCGTGATCAATAGGGATTCGGGCCGCAGGCGCTGCATCAGCCGCCGGCCGGCCTTCACCAGCGAGGCCTGGTCGGTGATCGGCATCCCGGCCGCCTGCGCCGCCTCCTGGCGATTGGGGGTCAGCGCCGTGACGCCGCGATAACAGCGGAGATGCTCCTGCTTCGGGTCCACGGTGATCACGCGGCGCGCCCGCTTGGCGGCCCCGATGACCGCCGCCAGCGGCGCCGGGGTGACCACCCCCTTGCCGTAGTCTTCGATGATGATGCCGCGCGCCGCCGGCAGCTGCTCGAGTACCGCCGCCGCGCACTGCCGGCCGATGGCCCGGTCCAGCGGGGCCGCCCGCTCCCGGTCAATCCGCACCACCTGCTGGTGATGGGCCACGACCCGCGTCTTGATGGTCGTCGGCCGCGAGGGGTCCACGAGGATGCCGGCTGTGTCCAGCCCGCGCTCGCTCAACGACTGCCGCAGGCGGCGGCCGGCCGGGTCGTCGCCGACGACGCCGACGAGGAACGGCTGGCCGCCGAGGGCCTGGAGGTTGCTGGCGACGTTGGCGGCCCCGCCCGGCATCGCCGACTCCCGGTCCACCCAGACGACCGGCACCGGGGCCTCCGGCGAGATGCGGCTGACGGTGCCCCAGACAAACTCGTCGAGGATGAGGTCGCCGAAGACGATGATCGTGGTCCGCCGGGCCGCCGCCAACAACGCTTCGACCCGTTTCGTGTTCAGGCTCACGAGGGGAGGCCTTCCGTGATCGCCGCGTGCAGCAGCGGGAGCATCAGCTCATGGTGGCCGGTGATCGAGATCGCCCGGCCGCCCAGCGACAGCGGCCGCGAGAGGACGTTGACCGTCGGGCGGTACTGCCGGAGCATGTCGAGGTTGGCCGCGGTGAAGTTCCGGACGCGGGCGCCGAGGTTGCGCGCGACCGACACCGCCTTCAGGAACACCTCCGGAAGGATGACCGCGGAACCGAGGTTGAGGACGACCCCGCCCTCCAGGCCGGCGACGACCTGGGCCAGCCGCCGGAAGTCGGTGAGGGAGGCCTTCCCGAGCGCCGCCCCGTCGCAGGTCGGATGCTGGTGGATGATGTCGGTGCCGATGGCGACGTGGATGGTGGCCGGCACGTCGTGCGTCACGCAGGTGGCCAGCAAACTCAGCTCGCGGTACGGCCACGACGAGGCGGCGATCATCCGGCCGACCGATTCGCCGAGCCCCGCGCCGCGCCGCGCCGCCGCCTTCGCGGCGCGATTGAGGTACTCGCCGGTCTCCCGCGCCATGCCGAAACTGCCGTCTTCCAGGGCCGAGGCCACGTCCTCGGAGGTTTTGCCGGCGAACGCCAGCTCGAAGTCATGGATGATCCCCGCCCCGTTCATGGCGATCGCGGTGATCATCCGGCGCCGGATCAGGTCGTTGAGGAGCGGCGTCAGGCCGCACTTGATGACGTGCGCGCCGAGCATCGCGAGGACCGGCCGGCCCCGCGCGCGGGCCGCAAGGATCGCCGCCGCCAGGTCCCGAAACTCCTGCGCCGCGAGAATACGCGGCAGGGCGTCGAGGAATTCGGCGACGGTCGCCCCTTTGGGCAGGGGGCGGGCCAGCTCATCGGCGCGGACCTTGCTGGGACGTTGAGCGAGGGAGTAGGTCTTCAACGCACTGAGGGGACGCAGGGGGAGCCGACGCATGGAAAGCTATTGTAGCACAGGAATGCCAAGCGCACCTTTTCCCCTCGCCTACGGCGGATGGTCCCGGCCAGGATGCAGGATGGTCTGGCTCGAGGGGGCTCGGTCTGGCTGGAGATAGTCGTAGACATTTCGGACGCGCTTCGTGGGCCACGCCATACAATCGTGCTCGCCATGCACGAACAGGTCAACGACAACCTGGCCACGGCGCGCCGTCAGCGAATGAATCCTCGCCCGATCCCCCAACCCGTACGATATCTGATGGACCAACTGCCGGCCATCGTTGATGAGAAACGCCAGGGTTCGGAAATCCCCGATCGCTCCTTCGCCTCCACTGACAATCACCGCCGCATCTTGAAGACCGTCACGGTTGAAGTCGCCGTACACGGAGTGACCCTCGTAATACAGTTGGTAAGACCAGAAACCGCCATCGTTCGACTTCTCGCCCCATGAATATTCGCCGTTGACCAATGCAACGCGCTCGCGCCAGTCAGGATACGTGGTCAGGTACGCCATGTTGCCGAAGACCTTCTCCGCGTCGGCCTTGGTGTGGAGCCCAAAGAGCGCGATGGCGCAAGCCATGACACTGATGGCAACGCCGATGATTCTCATTCGGAGCGCCGTCAAGCGCAGATATACACCGGGTGATCGTCAATCGTCACCCAGTGCCCCTTGGCGCAACTGTATTGTTCTCGTCTTGGCTCTTTGGCTTTCAACCGTTTATCAGCCGGCGACTTTTGAGCAAACTCGATTTCGTACAATGGAACCGTTTCGACATACTGCCGCATCTGATCAGCCGTGGATTCCGGGGTGTCAGCTGATTCGAGGAACGCCTGCACGTCGGCCCACAATCGGGGATTTTTCCCGGCCTTCTCCGCGAGACGCTGCGCATCGGCCACGTAGCGTTGGCCGCCGTTGTAGGCCCCGAGCACAAATTTGTAGCGTTCTCGGGCATCTTTGACGGCCACCGTCTCGGAGGTGCCCCACACCGTCGTCTTGCGGCTGAACATGTTGTCCAAATTTTTCAGGTGTCGGGCCGCCGCGGACGAGGCGTAATCAATGTCGAAGCGTTGATCGTTGTTCTTCGACACGTGGAGGTTGTACTCCCTGGCGGTCGTCGCTCGAAACTGGAAATGGCCGGCGGCACCGGAAGCGCCGTGCGTTCCCAGGAGGACGCCGAAGCTGTTTTCTTGTCCGTAGACGGCCTCAAGGGTATTGACCGTCAAGCGGTCGTTCCCGTCAAAATGCCGCGAGGCGTTTTCGAGTGCCTTGCGCACGTGAGGGGTTTCCCGCCCCAGCCAGACATCAACATTAGACGGCTGTCTCTTGGCCATACGTTGCCCCCCCCGGCCCCCATGCTTCATATGCGCTGTGCTCCCCGCGACAACCGAGTGTCAACGATTTACTCAATGCACTGAGTTAAACGTTCCCAAGGAAAGCCCTCAGGGGATGGCGATGCGGGAGATGCGCAGCATGCACTTCAACGGCGCGTCCGGTTTTTCCTCCTGCTTGGCATCCAGCCGGTCCACCGTCAACGGCTGGGCCGACTGCTCAACGGCATAGACGAAACGCGTCAACATCTCCAGCGTGGACTCCGTCTCGATCTCCACCTGGTACCGCTTGGCCAGCCCGCTCGTCTCCGCCGGCCTCGGCTTCAAATTGACCGCCGTCACCCCCGCCGCCTTGGCCAGGTCCGCCACCGTGCTCAACAACTTCGAGGTCTCTTCCTCGTCGGTGCCCACCGCCTGCATCAGGTGGGCGTACCGCTCGTACGCCTTGAGCACCGCGTCCCGCTGGGCGACCGACCGCCGGTCGGCCGCCAACTGCTTGGTCTTGAGGGTGACGTCCTCCCGCAGGTGCTCCAGGCGCTCCGCGGCCGGCACGACGGCCGCGCGGTAGAAGAGGCAGAGGCCGGCGATCACGCCCGTCACGATGGCGAGGAGCCGCTCGCGCGGCTTGAGCTTGCTGAGTGTCTTCAGATTCATCGGGCCGCCAGCTGGCAGATCAACTCGAAGTCAATCAACTCCTGGTTGCCGAACCGCCGCTTGGCCACCGACTTCGTCTTGACCGCGCCGAAGATGGGCAGCCGCCCCAGCGACGAGGCGAACTCGAAGATGTGGGACATGTTGGCGGAGTAGCCTTTGACGTTCAAGTCTTTCCCCGCGTCGAACTGGATGCCGGTCAGGGTGATGTCGTCGGGCACCACCCGGTACAGCCGGTCCAGGATCCGCAGGGCCGAGAGCTCGCGCCCCATCCGCTGCTGGCTGACGCGGATCCGCATCTTCGCCTTTTCCACCTCGGTCGCGGCGGAGGAGACGGCCGCCACCTCGCGGGTGACGCGGTCCAAGAACCGGGTCGCGATGATCATCTTTTCGATGAAGAGCACCGACAAGAGGGACATCGCCGCCACGAGCAGGATCCCCAGCCACGCCAGGTCGCGGCCTCGCTCCTGCAGGGCGTGATGGACCGTCAATTCCGTCGGCGCGAAGTTCGCCAGCGGCGGGGCCGGCGTCTCGCCGGCCCCCAACAGCGCGGTGATCGAGACCGGGGCGTCCGCCGGGGTCGGCGAGGCCACCGGGAGGCCCGCCATCGGGTCCACCTGCTGGACCGGCATCTTCATCAGCCCCAGGCGGTCCACGAGCGGCCCCGTCATCGCCTCCGGCCCCAACAGCACCAGCCGCGAGAGCTCCGGCGGCTGGGCCTCGTGTTCCCCGTGGCGGTAGAGGTCCACCGAGGTCAAGACCTCTTCCACCAGCTTGCTGCCCCACTTCTCCGCGTCCTCCTGCAGGCGGGCCCACCCGATCGGCACGGCCCGGGTGAACTCGCACCGCCCGTGGGTCACGACGAGAAACTCGCTCAATCCGGTGTCCAGGTCGAGGACACCGATCCGCTCGTCAGGAATGGCCGGGTCCTGGAGATGGGCGGCGACCCACCGGGTCGCCGCCTCACTGCTGGTCATCACCGCGCTCACCGAGAGCCCGGCCGCCATGGACAGGTTGATGGCTTGCGCCACGACCTCGCGCTTGACGATCAGGAGGAGGACCCGGGTATACCCTTCCGATGTCACGTCCAACGGCAGGTGGGCGTGCATCACCTCTTCGGGCGCGTGCGGGGTCAGCTGGCCGAGCTGGAGGCGGACCATTTCCGCGATCTCGCCCGGGTTGGTCGAGGGCAATTCCAGCGTCGGGGCGCTGATCGCCTGGCGCGGAAGGATGATCGTGGTCCGAACCTCGGCCGGCGTGACCCCGAGGGTCGCCAGCCAATCCGAGGGGAGCGCGGACGCGGCGGGGTCCTGGGCCGTCACCTGCAGGGCCTTCGGCACCCACCGCCCCTGCACGGCGTGCATCACCAACCCTTTGACCTGGCCCTCCCCGAACGCCACGAACAACCGGGGGACCTTGGTCTCCAAGCGCCGGCGAAACGCCTGCAGCGGCTGGGCGAACGGGTTCTTCCAGGTGAACGAGAGTCTAGGTTTCACGCCACTCCAGGATGTTCCAGGTCGTCGCGTCCACGATCGCTTCAATCACGCGCGGCTCCTCGCGCCCCGGCACGTGGGCCTCTCCGCGGACGGCGTACGCCGCCGCGGTGGTCGTCAACCACGAGGACGCGGCCGTCAAGGTCGAGGTCTCCTCGGGAGACAGCTCGGTGTCCGCCGGGCAGGCCGCCACCGAGGCGCAGGACCGGTCGTCCTCCGTGTCCCGCGCGCCGTCGGCGCCCGCGGTGTAGGCCGCCACCTTCTCCGCCGCCGAGGCGGACAAGCCCGCCGCCCGCAGGACCAGGGCCGGCGCGGTGTTGAGGTTGA
>Ga0155282_1049_pt4 | contig 35514 bp, 40 predicted proteins | sample RifCSPhighO2_02_FD_106250 | JGI IMG/M metagenome (GOLD analysis project Ga0155282, IMG submission 106250) | Omnitrophica WOR_2 bacterium RIFCSPHIGHO2_02_FULL_68_15 | reverse complement strand
GTGGCCGACGTCATGATTGGCAAGGCGGTCCGAAGCGGCGCCAGCACCTACAACGGCCAAGAGTGTGTGCTAGGCTCGGCCTTGATGCTGGCCGGGGAGAACAGCCGCCTGGTCGCCAAGGCGGTCGCCGAGAAGCTCAAAGAACTGGAGGCCACGCTGCCGGACGGCGTGCGGATTATTCCGGTGTACGACCGCACGACGCTCGTGGACCGCACGATCCATACGGTGGAGTCGAGCTTGTTTGAGGGCGCAATGCTCGTCATGGTGGTCCTGCTGGTGATGCTGGGCAACTGGCGCGCGGCGCTGATTGTGGCGCTGGCGATCCCGCTCTCGATGCTGTTCGCCATCACCGGGATGGTGCAGGGCCGCGTGTCCGGCAACCTGATGAGTCTGGGGGCCATTGACTTCGGGTTGATTGTGGATGGGGCGGTCGTCATGGTGGAAAACATCATCCGCCATCTCGCCGAGCGGCAGCACCAGCTGAACCGCCGGCTCACGGACTCGGAGCGCACGCACGAGGTGTTCTTGGCGACCAAAGAAGTCGCCAACCCCATGTTCTTCGGTGTCCTCATCATCACGATGGTGTATGTTCCGATCCTGGCGCTCACCGGCATTGAGGGGAAGATGTTCAGGCCGATGGCCATCGCCGTCATCTTCGCGCTCATGGGGTCGCTGATCCTGGCGCTCACCCTCATGCCCGCGCTGTGCTCGTACTTCTTAGGCGGCGACATCCAGGAAAAGGATTCGTGGTTTGTCGGCGCGGTCAAGAAGGCGTATACGCCGACCTTGGCCTTCGCGCTGCGTTTCCGATGGATGGTCGTCAGCGCGAGTGCCGTGTTGTTTGTTTTGGCCGCGCTGATCTTCAACCGGCTTGGCGCGGAGTTCGTGCCGCAGCTTGACGAAGGGTCATTCGCCACGCACATGATCCGCACGACGAGCATCGGCATTGACGCCAGCATTGACATGCAGAAGCGGGGCGAAACGATGCTGTTGGAGCAATTCCCCGAAGTAGACTACGTGTTCAGTCGCCTCGGCACGGCGGAAGTCGCGACCGACCCGATGGGCGTCAATGTGGCCGACACCTACATGATGTTCAAGCCCCAGAAGCAGTGGCGCACCATACGCGGCCGACGCATCACCAAGGACGAGTTGGCGAACCTCATGACCGAGGAGCTGGCCAAGCACGTCCCCGGAGAGGCCCATCTCTTCAGCCAACCGATCGAGATGCGCTTTAACGAGATCCTGGAGGGCACGCGCGCCGATATCGCCGTGAAGATCTTCGGCGACGACTTCGCGGTGATCGAAAAAATCGCGAGCCAGGCCCGAGAGATTCTGGAAGAGATTCCGGGCGCGGCGGACGTGGAATTTGACGCCCTCGGCAAGGCGCCGCTATTGGAGATCATTCCGAAGCGGGAGGCCATGAGCCGATACAATCTCCACGCGGCTGAGCTGAACCGGGTCGTGAGCACCGCGCTGGCTGGGGAGGAGGTCGGCAAACTGATTGACGGCAACCGCCGGTTCGCCATCGTGGTGCGTCTCAGCGAAACGCTTCGCGAGAATCTGGACGAGTTGAAGCGGCTGCCCGTCCGGGTGGATGACGGCGGGCTGCTGACGCTCGGGCAGGTGGCCGATTTCCGCATGGTGGAGCAAGTCGCGGCCATTGCCCGCGAGTACAGCCAGCGCCGCGCCGCGATCATGATCAATCTGCGAGGCCGCGATGTCGAGAGCTTTGTCCTGGAAGCGCAGCGGAAGGTGGCCGAGCAGGTGAAGCTGCCGGAGGGCTACAGCATCGAGTTCGGCGGACAATTTAAGAACCTCATTGAGGCTAAGCGCCGGCTGGCCGTGGTGATTCCGGTGGCCCTGCTGCTGATCTTGATCCTGATCTTTACGGCGCTCAACAGCATTCATCAGTCCCTGCTGGTGTTCCTGGCGGTTCCGCTGGCGGTCACCGGCGGGGTGTTCGCGCTCTGGCTGCGGGGGTTGCCGTTCAGCATCTCGGCGGGGGTCGGGTTTATCGCCGTCAGCGGTATCGCCGTATTGAACGGGCTCATGATCATCGCGTTCTTCAATCAGCTCCGCGCGCGGGGGACGGATCTTCGGACGACCGTCCGGAACGGTGCCCTGCTTCGGTTGCGGCCGATGCTCATGACGGCGTTTGTCGCGTCGCTCGGATTTGTGCCCATGGCGATCGCGACCGGGGCCGGCGGCGAAGTGCAGCGCCCGCTCGCCACGGTCGTCATCGGTGGTATCATAACCTCGACGTTCCTCACGCTCGTGTTGTTGCCCGTGCTGTATGAGTGGATGGAGAAGAACAGGCCGATGGGAAACAAGAGCGCCGCACTCTGAAGCGCGTCCCCGAACGGGGATCGAACCGATGAGACTCGAACTTGACGTGCGTGTGAGGCTGGTCGTAGAATGACCCTCCCATGAAACCTGCGGGATGGCAGAAAGTCCTCCTTATCGGCCTCCTGGCGGCGTTCGTCGCCGTCGGGATCGGCGCCGTCCTGCCGCACTCCCACACGAACGTCCCGGTCGGGCACGACTGCGTGTTCTGCCGCGCCCATGCGACTCCGGTGGTCGAGGCCCCGGCGCTCACCGCGCCGGCCTTGCCGGCCGGCTCGACCGGGCTCGTAGACTCCGTATCACTCACGTTCGGCGCTCCGCCGAGCGTCGCGACCCCGTTCGGCCGCGCCCCTCCGCTCGTCTCGTAAGACCCCCGATTGTCTCGAGCACCACCGACTTCATCCAGACATCCTTATAACCAGGAGTCTGTCATGCGCATGTCTCACCGATTGTGTGCCGGTGTGTTGGCCGTTCTGTTATTGGGGTCGCCGTCCGCCTTCGCGGACGCGGGGCCCGGCGCCACCGAAGAGCTCCGGTCACTGCGCCGGAGCGTGGAGGCCCTGCAGAAGACCCTTGAGGCCCAGCAGTGGTTGATCGAGCAGCAGCAGGCGCAGTTGGACGCCCTGCAGCGGCAGGCCGCGGCGCCGCCCGCCCCGGCGCCTCGCCAGGGCCCGACCCCCTCGTCCGGCATCGGCCAAATCGGCGCCATTCTGCCGGAGATCGGCGTGTTGACCGATATCGTCGCGACGGCCTCCGAGAACAAGGCGGATACCGAGGGGAACAACCGGGTGGCCGTCCGCGAAGTGGAGCTGGTCTTAGGCAATTACGTGGACCCCTACTCCCGGTATGACGCCACGATCGCCTTCTCTGATTTCGAGGCGGTCTCACTGGAAGAAGCGTACCTGACGCGCTGGGGATTGCCCTGGGAGTGGAAAGCCCGATTCGGCCGGTTCGCGCCCCGCGTCGGGAAAGCCCCGTCCATCCACCGCGATTCGCTCGATTCCGTGGATGAGCCGCTGGTCGTGGCGCGATATTTCGGCGTCGAGGGCTACAAGCGGGCCGGCCTCGACCTGACCCGGCCGTTCGAGGGGCCGTGGGGCACCGTGCTGGAGCCGAGCGTCGGTATACTGGAAGGCGGGGTGGGCGAGGACGGCACGCTGTTCGGCTCGACGCGCCTGCGGCCGACCGTCTACAGCCACCTCAAAACCTTCAAGGAGCTCTCCGACGCATCGAGCGTTGAGCTGGGGCTCACGCATCTCGCCGGGTCCAAAGACGACGATGCGACATGGGAGGTCAACGCGTTCGGCGTGGATGCCACGTACCTGAACGCTCTGACGCCGACGACCAAGCTCAAGCTCCAGAGCGAACTCTACGTGCAGAACCGGGAAGAGGCGTTCGACCGCCACCCATGGGGCGCGTACGTCCTGACCGACTACCGGTTCGCGCCGCGATGGTCGGTCGGCGCGCGGGCCGATCATGTGCGGTTGGTGGACACGATCACCGCCCGCCACGCGGACCAGGCGTTGAGCGCTTGGCTGACGTTCTACCAGAGCGAGTTTGCCCGGTGGCGCCTCCAGTACCGCCACATGGAACGGGCCAGCGAGAAGACCGAAGACGCGGTGTTCCTGCAGGGGACCTTTGCGCTCGGCACGCACAAACACGCGATCCAGTAAGGGAGATCTTACGATGACAACACATTTGGCACAGGCCGTACGAGCGGCGGCGCGGCTGGCTCTTTCGATGGCGGCCGTGTTGGTGATGGCCGGCGGCGCCAGCGCGGCCCCGCTGCGGGTGGTCGCGACCCTGTCCACCTTCGCTGAGTTGGTGAAGCAGATTGGGGGGGATGCGGTGGAGGTGTCGTATGTCGCGCCGCCGCGGTTCAACCCGCACTTCATCGAGCCGAGGCCCAGCGATGTGCTCAAGGTCAAGAAGGCGGACCTGCTGGTGCATGGCGGGCTCGATCTGGAAGCGTGGCGCGGGCCGATTCTCGACGCGGCGGGGAATCCCCGGGTGTTTCCAGGCCAACCCGGCGAGCTGGACCTGTCGCGAGGGATCGCACTGTTGGAAATCCCGGACCAGCCGCTGTCGCGGGTGATGGGGGACATCCATCTATATGGGAACCCGCATTACTGGACGAATCCGGAGAACGCGCGGATCATGGCGCAGGCGATCTGCGACAGGCTCTGCGAGGCGGACCCGGCGCATGAGCCGGCGTTCCGCCGGCGCCTCCAGGCATTTCTGGCGCGGCTCGACCGGAAAATCCCTGAGTGGCGGGCGGCCGTGGCCCCGTACCGAGGGCAGGAGGTGGTGGCCTACCATAACGAGTGGCCGTACTTCGCGCAGTTCGTCGGCCTGAAGGTCGAGCAGTTCTTGGAGCCGAAGCCGGGGATCCCGCCGACCCCGAGGCACCTGGAATTCCTGGAGCAGTACCTTACGACCCGCGGCATTCGCGCGATCATCCAGCCGAGCTACCAGCCGGCGGCCTCCTCCCAGGTGTTGGCCCAGCGGACCGGGGCGACGGTGGTCATCCTGGCGCAGAACGTCGGGGAACTGCCGGGGACCGAGGATTACTTCTCCTGGGTGGATGACAATATCCGCCGACTCGTCGAGGCGCTCGGAGGCCCCCATGATTGAGTGTTGGCAGTTGATGGCCGCCCCGTTCGCGGCGTGCCTGGTCCTGACCGGCATCCATGCCTACCTGGGCCTGCACGTCATCGAACGAGGCGTCATCTTCGTGGACCTGGCGCTGGCGCAGATCGCCGCGCTGGGGGCGACCGTCGGGTTCCTGTTCGGGTTCGGCCTCCACCACAGCGCCAATTATCTGTTCGCGCTGGGGTGCACGTTTCTGGGCGCGGTCATCTTTTCGGCGACGCGGTTTCGTCAGGAGCGGGTCCCGCACGAGGCGATCATCGGCGTCGTCTACGCGGTGGCCGCCGCGGCCTCGATCCTCGTGTTGAGCCGCGCCCCGGAGGGGGGCGAAGAGCTCAAGGGGTTGCTGGTGGGGCACCTGCTGTTGGTCGGCTGGCCGGAGGTGGGGAAGATGGCGGCGGTCTACGCGGCGATCGGGTTGGTGCATTGGGTGGCGCGCCGGCCACTGCTGGTGATTTCTCAAGACCCGCAGAAGGCGTTCGCGCTCGGCCTGCCGGTCCGGTGGTGGGACCTGCTGTTCTATGTGACCTTCGGGTTCGTCGTGACCAGCTCCGTGGAGATCGCCGGCGTTTTGGTGGTGTTCAGCTTCCTGATCGTCCCGGCGATCTGCGGCGTCCTCTGGGGGCAGGGGATCGGCCGTCGGCTGGCGATCGGCTGGGGCATCGGGGCGCTGACCAGCGTGTTGGGGATCGCCGCCTCGTACCTCTTGGACCTGCCGACGGGGGCGACGGTCGTCTGCGTCTTCGGGATCGTCCTGCTGGTGGTGGCCGGCGGGCGGCTTGTGGCGAGACCTCGTGCCTGATACACTAGCCGCTCATGATTGAGACCCTGGGGTTGGTGGCGGCCGTGGTCTTGCCGCTCTGGAACATTCCGCTTATCCTGCAGATCCGACGACGCCGGTCGTCCAAGGACATCAGCCGGGCCTGGGCGTTCGGCGTCTTCGCCTGTCTGCTGGTCATGCTGCCCGGCGGGCTCCGCTCGCCGGACCCGGTCTATCGGGTGTTCACCCTCGTGAACGCGGTCCTGTTCTCCGGGGTCGTGCTGGCCGTCCTGCGGTACCGCTGACCGCCGCGTCGTCCATCGAAGTCAGGAGAAGGGCCGTGCATCCTCCCCCGTGCTTACGAAGCGTGCTCGCGGTCGGTCTCTGCCTCGCGTGGGCCGTCCCGGCGCGGGCCAGCTGCGGGGCCGCCGGATGCGCCGCGGACACGGCATCGTGGGAGCGTCCGACAGCCGGCACGGTCCGTGTAGGCTACGAGTTTGAGTACGCGGATCAGGATTCGCACCGGATCGGCACCCGGGGGGCGGCGTTCCGCGAGATCCGCGGCCATCACGATGAGGAGTACACGATCAGCCGGATTCATCGGGTGACCGGCTCGGCCGACCTGACCGACCGGCTGGGTCTCGATGTGCGCCTGCCGTACGTCTCCCGCTCGCATGCGCACGTCCACCGCCACGGCGGGCAGGACATTCCGGCGGCGTGGAGTCTCTCGGGCGTCGGAGACCTGGCGGTCCTGGTCCGATATGTGTTCTGGCGGCCTCGCGAGGAGTCGCGGCCGATGCTCACGGCGACCGTCGGCGGAGAGTTTCCCACCGGCTGGTATCGGGGAGAAAATGGGGCGGGGGATGAAGCGGAGCTCGGCCTCCAGCCGGGCAGTCACTCCCGAGACCTGATCGCCGGGCTGTCCTCCCTCCAGCGGTTCTCCGTCCCGATGTTCGGGGGCGGGCACGGGATGTTGCCGTTCTCGGTCCGCGCGACCGCGCAGTTCAACGGCCCGGGCACCGAGGAGTACCGGCTCGGCGACACGCTACAGGTGGATCTCGGGACGTCGTACCCGGTCCGGCCCTGGCTGGAGGCGCGGCCGTCCGACGCCTGGCGGGCCTATCTGCTCGTTCAACTCCCGGTCTACCGGCGCGTCAACCTGATCCAGACGGTCGCCGACTACAATATCCTGTTCGGGATCACCTACCGGTTCGAGGCCTGGACCCCGGCAGGCCGACGGGGGTCTCCTGGCGCGTATAAGGGAAGTCCGCTATAATCAGGTCAACCATGCTGACTCCCTCAACACAGTTGTTGGTGGTCTCCGCGGCGTCGGTCGCCTTCCTGCATGCGCTGGCGCCCGACCATTGGCTGCCGTTCACCGCGCTGGCGAAGGCGTCGCGGTGGTCCATGCGCCGGCTGGCGTGGATCACGACGCTGGCGGGGATCGGCCATGTGACGTCGTCGCTCCTGCTGGGATTCCTCGGGCTCTGGGCGGGGCTGGCGATGCACCGGTTGGAGGGGGCGGAGCAATGGCGCGGGAGCATCGGCGTCTGGTTGTTGATCGGGTTCGGCGTGGCCTACGCCCTCTGGGGCCTCAAGCACGCCCAGCATCACCATCCGCACATCACGATGGACGAGGTGGTGAAACAGTACCTCGTCCGCCGGATGTGGATGTTGTTCGCGATCCTGGTCTTCGGCCCCTGTGAGCCGCTCATCCCGTTGATGTTCGTGGCGGCCAAGGCCGGCCTGCCGACGGTCTGGGCGATCAGCGCCGTCTTCTCCGTGGTGACGGTCGCCATGGTCGTCGGCCAGAGCCTCTTGGGTTATGCCGGGGTCCGGCTGATCGCCGCCCCGTGGATGGAACGCTACGCCCATACCCTGGCGGGGCTTGTCATCGCGCTGACCGGCATCTTCGTGATTCTCGCCGGCGTCTGATCACTCGAGGAGGACCGTTCCGATGGCCTTGACCCCCTCCACCATGCTGGCGCTCGGCACCCGGGCGCCCGACTTCGCGCTGCCGGACGTCGTGTCCGGCACGACCGTCTCGCTCAGCACTTTCTCGGCGAAACAGGCCTTGCTGGTCATGTTCATCTGCCGGCACTGCCCGTACGTCCAGCATATCAAAGCGGCCCTGGCGCGGCTCGGTCGGGACTATGCGGGGAAGGACATCGGGATCGTGGCGATCAGCGCCAACGACGCGGCGAATTATCCCGACGACGCCCCCGCGTCGCTGGCGGCGATGGCGAAGGAAGAGGGGTTCACGTTCCCGTTCTTGTACGATGAGTCGCAGGCGGTGGCGAAGGCCTACACCGCCGCCTGCACGCCGGACTTCTTCCTCTATGACCGGACGCGGACGCTGGTCTACCGCGGCCAGCTCGACGACAGCCGGCCGGGCAACGGGAAGCCGGTGACCGGGCGCGACCTGCGGGCGGCGCTCGACGCCGCGCTGGCCGGCCGCCCGGCGCCCGCCGACCAGAAGCCGTCCATCGGCTGCAACATTAAGTGGAAACCGTGAGTCGGGCGCCGCGATGAAGATGACGTGCGATGGGTGCCAGCAGGCGGTGGATGACTCGCTCTGCCAGATCGTGGAGGAAGGGCGGGAGATTCTCTACGTGTGTCCGGACTGTTTCCTGAAGCGGCAGGAAGCGCCGCCGGACGAGCGGCCGTAGCCGACGTTTAGTCGCTGACCGTGACGGTCAGCATACTGATGGTCGTTTTCGGTGTGTCGTTGGCGTCGCGCGGCGCCGCCACAATCGCCTCGACCACGTCCTGCCCCTTCACCACCCGCCCGAACACCGTATGCCGCCCATCCAGCCACGGCGTGGCCTTCAGCGTGATGAAGAACTGGCTGCCGTTCGTGTTCGGTCCCGCGTTGGCCATCGAGAGAACGCCCGGGCCGTCGTGGCGGCGCTTCGGCGAGATCTCGTCGGCGAAGGCGTAGCCCGGCCCGCCGGTGCCGGTCCCGGTCGGGTCCCCCGTCTGCACCATGAAGCCGGGGATCACCCGGTGAAAGACGATCCCGTTGTAAAACCCCTTCTTGGCGAGCGTCATGAAGTTCTCGACGGTCTTCGGCGCGTCCTCCGGGTAGAGCTCCAGCGTGATCGTCCCTTTCGTCGTGTCGATCGTCACCATGGGGTGATGGGGCTCCTGCGGTTGAGGGTCGGCGGCCGCGATCGCGGCCGCTCCGACGGCGGCCATGAAAGACAACGTATAGATCCAGCGGCGACGTGTCGTCATACAGAGGCTCCCGCCGCGGCGCGCTGGCCGGGCACGATGCTGCGCAGTGTCAGCGAGGAGGCGATCTCCAGCCCCTTCGCCGTCGGGTACATGGCGATCGTATCCCACGGGCACATCTTCACGCACAGGGTGCAGCCGATACAGCGGTCCACATCAATCTCCACGAGCTTCATCAGCCCAGGATGCTCCGGCCCCGGGATCAGCTCGATGCAGTCCACCGGGCAGACCGTGACGCAGGCCTCGCAGCCGGTGCAGCCGTTCTGGTCCACAACGGCCAGCTGGACCGGCGGTTTCTTGCGGGGTGGTTTGTTCGGGTTGCCCATGGGCGGTAGTTTACCCCGGCTCGGCGTCTTTGAGGAGGGGGTAACTGCGGTCCCGGTCGGACAGTTGATAGGGCACGCCGAGCGTGGGCCAGGCGATGCCGAGCGCCGGGTCGTCCCAGCGGATGCCCCGCTCGTGGGCCGGCGAGTAAAAGTCGGTCACCTTATACATCACGGTGGTCCCCTCTTCGAGCGCGCAGAAGCCGTGGGCGAAGCCGGCCGGGATATACAGGGCCTTCGCGGCCGTCGGCTCAAGCGTCATCCCCACCCACCGGCCGAACGTCATCGAACCGCGGCGGAGATCCACCGCCACGTCGTAGATCGCGCCGTGGAGCACCCGGATCAGCTTCGCCTGGGCCTTCGGCGCGATCTGGTAGTGCAGGCCTCGCACGACCCCTTTGGCGGAGGTATTGTAGTTGTCCTGCACGAAGTCGGCGTGGATCCCGTGCGCGGCGAACGCGTCGCGCCGGTACCCCTCGTAAAATGTCCCGCGTGGGTCGGGGAAGACCTGCGGCGTTACGAGGACCACCTCCGGAATCGCCATGGGGGAGCACGTCAAGGGCATGGCGGTATTCTACTACGACGCGAGGATGTGAATCCAGCGGCCCTGACGGCCGTCGTGCGACGTCACGCGCAGTTCCCGGACCGTCCAGCCCCGGAACAGCGCGGCCGCCTCCGCCTTCGAATAGGCCGCGAGGTACCGCCCGGGGATCCAGTCGTATCGGGTGTGCCCCCGCGCGCGGCCCCAGGCCAGCGTCAGCCCCGCCACGCCGCCGGGCATCAGCCCTTGCCGGAGCTTCGTCAACTGCCGGCGCAATTCCTCCGGCGGCACGTGGATGAGGGCGGCCTGGCACCAGATGCCGTCGTAGCGACCAGAGGAAGTCCCTGTGGGACGGCCGGCCGGCATCGGCCAGGTCTCGAAGCGGGCTTCGTGGACCGGGACGCCGGGGTTCCGCCGCCGGGCCTCCATGACGAACGCCGGCGTGCCGTCCACGCCCTCGACGCGAAATCCCTGCCGGCCCAGCCAGGCCAGTTCGAGGCCGATGCCGCAGCCGTAGTCCAGCACGCGGGCGCGCGGCGGCAGGGCGGCGGCGAACCAGCGGAGGAATCGGGACGGGGACTTGATGCGGCGCCAGTCGGTGATCGCGGCCTCGGCGTGCCGCGCGTAGGCGGCCAGCGTCGGGTGGGTGTAGACGAGAAGCTTAGTCATCCTCGCGCGGCGCGGCGCGAAGCGATTTCTTCAGGGCGTGACGGTGTTTCGAGGCCAAGAGTTTTTCCTGCGCGCGGCGGGAGCGGCGGCGCTTTTGGCGGCGGATCTTGGCGATCCGCGACTGCTCGGCGCTCGCGCGTCCGAGCACCTGCGTGTCGAGCTTGGCCGCCAGCAGGCGCCGGGCCAGGTACCGGTTGAGTGCCTGCGACCGCTCCCGCTGGACTTTGACCTCGAGGCCGGACGGGCGGTGGCGGAGCCAGACGCAGGTGGAGACTTTATTGACGTGTTGGCCGCCGGGCCCGGCGGCGCGCACGAACCGTTCATCGAGGTCGCGCTCGGCGATGCCCAACCGCGCCATCTGCCGGCGCAGCTGCTCGACCTTCCCCTCGCTCACCCCAAACGGATTCATCGGGTGCCTTGTTGCTGACGCTTGGCGTCCTTGCGGGCCATCGGGTCGAGCGCCCGCTTGCGCAGGCGCAGCGACTTCGGCGTCACCTCGACCCGCTCGTCCGCCCCGATATACTCCAGCGCGAGCTCGAGGGTCATCTCCCGCGGCGGCGTCAGCTGAATTGAGAAATCCGAGGACGACGCCCGCATGTTGGTCAACCGTTTTTCCTTGCAGACATTGACGTCGAGGTCCTGATCGCGGGCGCACTGCCCAACGATCATCCCCCGGTAGACATTCACGCCGGCTCCCAGGAACAGCACCCCGCGCCCCTCGGCGTTGTTGAGCCCGTAGGTGGTCGTGGTCCCGTCCTCGAAGGCCACCAGGGAGCCGTGCGGCATCCCCTCTTCGATGGCGGTGTCCACGGGGGCGTAGCGGTCGAAGACGTGATGCAGGATGGCGGTCCCGCGCGTTTTGGACATCAACGCCCCCTTCAAGCCCAGGATCGCCCGCGTGGCCATGAGGTAGTCCATCTGCCAGTCCCCGGTCGCCAGCTGGGCCATGGACTGCATCTGCCCGCGCCGTTTCCCGATCTCCTCGATGATCGTTCCCTGGTACTCCGAGGGGACTTCGATGGAGACCCGCTCGACCGGCTCGCACCGGACGCCGTCCATCTCCTGGAAAATCACGCGCGGCTGGGACACCTCCAACTCGAATCCCTCGCGGCGCATGATCTCGATGAGGATGGCCAGGTGCAGCTCGCCGCGCCCGGAGACGAGGAAGACGCCGGCCTGGTCGGTCTCCTCGAGCCGCATCGCGACATTGGTCTCCAGCTCCTTGAGCAGGCGCTCCCGCAGGAAGCGGGAGGTCACGTATTTCCCCTCGCGGCCGGCGAACGGGCTGGTGTTGACGCCGAAGGTCATTTGCACCGTCGGCAGGTCAATGGCGACCGGCGGCAGGGCGACCGGGTGTTCGGCGTCGGCGATCGTCTCGCCGATGGCGATCTCCGGCAGCCCCGAGACCCCGACAATCTCTCCGGCGGAGGCCGCCTCGACCGTCTCCCGCTCCAGCCCTTCATAGGCGAGGATGGCGGTCACGGTTCCCGGCGTCTGCGTCCCATCGCGGCGGATTTGCATGACCGGTTGGGCCCGCTTGATCGTCCCGGCATGGATCTTCCCGATGCCGATCTTCCCTTTGTAGTCATCGTAGGCCAGCGCCAGGATCAACAATTGCAGCGGCTCGTCGGGGCGGACCGCTGGCGGCGGTACGCGGGTCAGGATGGTGTCGAGGAGCGGGGTGATGTCGGTGCCGGGGGTTTTCAGGTCGAGCGTGGCCGTGCCCTGCGTGGCGATGGTATAGACGATGGGGAAGTCGAGCTGGGTGTCGGTGGCCCCCAGTTCGACGAACAGGTCAAAGGTGAGATTGACCACCTCGTCCACGCGGGCGTCCGACCGGTCGATCTTGTTGATCACGACGATGGCCGGCAAGCCGAGGCCGATCGCCTTGCGCAGGACGAACTTCGTCTGGGGCAGGGGGCCTTCCGCCGCGTCCACGAGCAGCAGCACCCCGTCGGCCATCTGCAGGGTGCGCTCCACCTCGCCGCCGAAGTCGGCGTGGCCGGGAGTGTCCACGATGTTGATCTTGACGCCCTGGTAGCGGATGCTGGCGTTCTTCGCCCGGATCGTGATGCCGCGCTCCCGCTCCAAATCCATGGAGTCCATGATCCGCTCCCCCAGCGCGTCCATGTTCCGCTGGGTGCTGGTCTGGCGCAGCATGGCGTCCACGAGCGTGGTTTTCCCGTGGTCCACGTGGGCGATGATCGCGATGTTCCGGAGTGCCGGTGTGCTCATGCCTGCTGGAACTCTCCCTGAGAAAAACATCGCCCCGGGCGCGCGCCCGGGGCGATGGGATTACTGACGCGTACGGGGAAACCCTTACGCGCTGACCGGGGAGAGCCGCTTCACGTTCGAAGCCTGCTCGCCCTTGGGGCCGGTGGTGACATCAAACTCCACCGCTTCCCCCTCGCGAAGCGTCTTGAAGCCTTCGCCTTGGATCGCAGAGAAATGGACGAAGACGTCCTTCCCGCTCTCCGGGGTGATGAAACCGTACCCCTTCTGGTCACTGAACCACTTGACTGTGCCTTTAGCCATTGAGAATTGGATAACCTTCCTTTCTTCAACAAGCTTTCTACAGGACCCTGAAAACACAAACGACTGCCGCTTGAGTAAGAGCCAGCAGTCGCGCTAGGAACGTGTCCTCAGGATCTGTCCAGCTGTCTCACACTTACTCACTACGGAAGGAAGTATGCCATCCCCTCCGCGGATTGTCAAGGGAAATCTCAACAATTTGTGTCATAATGGCAACCCTATGCGGCTAGACCAGTTATACCGGGGCTCCTCCCCGGACATTTCGATTGAGCTGTTCCCCCCGAAGACGCCGGAGGGGGTGGAGGCGCTCTTCCAGACGGTCGAGTCGCTCAAGCGGCTGACGCCCGCCTTCTTCTCCATGACGTACGGGGCGGCGGGGAGCACGCGGGACACGACGCTGGCCTTGTGCGACCGCCTCAAGAACCAGGCCGTGGTGGAGACCACCTGCCACCTGACGGTGGTCGGCCAGTCGAAAGCGGATGTTCGGGAGAACCTGGCCCGGCTCAAGACCATGGGGATTGCCAACGTCCTGGCCCTGCGCGGCGATCCCCCGGCCGGGGTCTCCGCCTTCCGCCCGCATCCGGACGGTTTCCACACCTCCGTGGAGCTGGTCCGCGAGGCGCGGCGGGACCCGTGGTTCGCGGTCGCCGTGTCCGGATTCCCCGAGGTCCACCAGGAGGCCAAGGACCGCGCCGCCGACATCGCCTACCTCAAGGACAAAGTGGACGCCGGCGCCTGCGTCATCCTGACCCAGCTCTTTTTCGACAACGCCTACTTCTTCGAGTTCCTCGAGCATGTCCGGCGGGCGGGCATCACCGTGCCGGTCGTCCCCGGCATCCTGCCGATCCTCACGGTGGCCCAGGTGCGGCGGTTCACGGCGTTGTGCGGCTCGACCATCCCGCCGGCGGTCGCGCGGGAGCTGGCGAAGTACGAGCAGGACGACGACGGGGCGGGGCGCTATGGGATCGAGCTGGCGGCGCGGCAGTGCGAGGAACTGCTGAAGGCGGGCGCGCCGGGCCTCCACTTCTACGCCCTCAACCGCACCCGCTCCGTCGAGACCGTCCTCCAACACCTCCGGCTCGTCCGCTGACCGGGCCGGTTTGACAGGGATTCACGCCAGCGGGTACAATGGCCTTAGAGGACGCTCCTCGAAAGGATGTCCATGGCCGAGAAAAAAGATCCATCGGTGAAAGAGGCGCGCGTGTTCTCGCTCGTCCTGATCCCGCTCCTCGGGCAGTACGTCGTCACGCTTGAGGAGGTGGGCGGGCAACGCCTCATCCCGATCTGGATCGGTGTCAGCGAGGGGAACGCCATCAGTCTCAAGCTCCAAGGGGAGCAGCTCCCGCGCCCGATGACCCACGATCTGATGGCCACCCTCCTGCAGGAGCTCGGCGCCGCCGTGGAGCGCGTCGTCATCGCCGATCTGAAGGACGGCACCTACTACGCGGTGCTCGAGTTGGCGGCGCAGGGCAAGACCTACCGGATTGACGCGCGGCCATCAGACGCCATCGCGCTGGCCGTGCGCTTGAGCACCCCGCTCTTCGTGGACGACAAGGTGTGGAAGAAATGCCCGGTCATCATGAAGCCGATCAGCGACGCGGAAGTGGCGAAGTTCAAACAGGAACTGCAGGCCATGACCCCGGAGGATTTCTTTAAGGGACTGCAGTCTTAACCTAGCCGCTTCGCCAGGCGGGTGGCGAGCCGCTGGGCGATCTCAATCTGGGGGAGCATATGCTTGCGCGCCTTGATGACCACCTTGACCGCGGTTTCCGTGACCCGCTCCAGCGTGACCGTCAGATGCGCGCCCTGATACGTGGCCTCGATCCGGCCGACATCAGGATTCACATCTTTCAGCAGTCCCGCCCGTTTCGTCTCCTCAAGCGCCGCGCTCCAGACCTTGTCGTAGGGTTGCTCAACCGTGAGTTCGACGCGGTCCCGGCTGACGGCATAGCCGGCGACCGACCCAACACCGAGCAGGGTGAGCGACACAGGTTCGCACCCGGCCGTCAGTCCGCCGAGCCCCAGCCACAGGAACAGGATTCCCACCAGTCGTCGTCTCATCGTCGCGCCCTCCCTCTTGGCGGCATTGTACGCCGCGCCGGTCGGCGCGGTCAAGCCGGGGCGGAGGAGATGGGGGTGGCTGCCACCCCCATCTCCTCCTAGGAGCGTAGCCGTATGAAACGTCAGACGCGGGCGTTGCAGGACATGGCGTCGAAGACGGCCGACGGCCCCCTCGAGCCGGTCGCGCCGCTGGTGGCCGGCCAGGACCGATGCCGCGACCTGGACTGGGCCCTGCGGCAGGAGTGGTGGCTGACGAACGGGCTCGGCGGGTACGCCGCCTCGACGATCCTGGGGGTCAATACCCGGCGCACCCATGGTCTCTTGGTGGCCGCGACCCAGCCCCCCGGCGGCCGCGCCGTCCTCCTGGCGAAGCTGGAAGAGACGCTCGTCGTCCCCGGCGCCCGCTACGACCTCTCGACCAACCGCTACGCCGGCGTCCTGCATCCGGAGGGCTATCGCTACCAGGAGTCGTTCCGGCTCGATCCGTGGCCGACGTTCGTCTATCGGATCGGCGACCTCCTCCTCGAAAAATCCATCGTGCTCCTCCCGCAGGAGAACACCACCGTCGTGAGCTTCTGGCTGCGCGAGGCGGCCGCCCCCCTCGAGCTGATCCTGCGGCCGCTGGTGGCCTGCCGCGACTTCCGCTGGGTCTCGCAGGAAAACCCGACGTTCCGGACGCGGATCGAGCAGGGCCCCGGCACGCTCGTGATCCACCCGTACGAAGGGCTGCCGCCGCTCATCCTGCATCACACCGCCGAGCTCTTCGAGCCGACCGCCTATTGGTACAAGCAGTTCGAGTACACGGCCGAGGCCTCGACGGACCAGGCGTCCCGCGAGGACCTCTACAGCCCGGGCCAGTTTGTCTGCCTCCTGCGGCCGGGCGAGACGGCCCAACTGATCGCCACGACGAGCCGGATCCCTTGCTCGCACTGGGGGTCGCTGACCGCCCGCGCCCTCGAACATCAGGAGGCGCCGCGCCGCCGCGCCCGGGCCTTGAAGGCAGGGCCCCTGACCACGCGGCTCGTCCAGGCGGCGGAGTCGTTCCTGGTCAAGGCGGCCGACGGCGCCCGGCTGGTGGTCGCCGGCCATCCGGGCTTGCCGGTCTCCGGCCGAGACCTGCTGATTGCCCTGCCGGGGTTGACGCTGGCGACCGGCCAGCCGGAGGCGGCGCGCGACCTCCTACAGACGATGGCCGGCCACTGCCGCGACGGCCTCCTGCCGGTGCGGTTCACCGAGGAGGACGGGACGCCCGAGTACGACTCGGTGGACACGGCCCTCTGGTTCTTCTGGGCGGTCCACCGGTACGCGCACGCGACGGGCGATTGGCGGTTCGTCGGCCGCCGACTCCTCGACGTGCTGATGGACATCGTGGACTACTACGTGCAGGGGACGCAATTCCACATCGTGATGGACCAAGACGGCCTCATCACGACGGCGGGGGAGACGCTGCCGCTGACCTGGATGGACGCGCGGGTGGAGGGCCACCCGGTGACCCGCCGCGCGGGCAAGGCGATCGAGGTCAACGCCCTCTGGTACCACGCGTTGATGACCATGGCGGAGCTCGGCGAGCGGTTCCGGCTGCGCCTGGCGCGGCAGTACGCTCGTTTGGCCCGGCTCGTCAGAGCCAACGCCGCCCGCGCGTTCTGGGACGCCTCCCGCGGGTCGTGCCACGACGTCATCGGGCCGCAGGCGTTGGACAGCGCCGTCCGCCCGAACCAACTGCTGGCCGTTGCCCTGCCGTCCCCCCTGTTCGGCCGCGCCCAGGCCCGGCAGATCTTGGACGTCGTCGAGCAGCAGCTCCTGACGCCGGTGGGCCTGCGCACCCTCTCGCCGGGACATTCGGCCTACCTCGGCCGGTGGGCCGGCCCGGCCGCGCAGCGTGAGCAGGCCCGGCATCGAGGGTGCGCGTGGCCCTGGTGGCTGGGGCCGTACTGGACGGCCTCGCTGGCCGCGCGCGGCGGCGACGGCCGCCGGATCCTTCGGCAGCAGCTTGAGGGGTTCCGCGATCGGCTGGACGACGGGGGGTGGGGGACCGTGGCGGAGCTGTACGACGGGGACCCGCCGCACCTTCCCGGCGGCGCCGTCGCCTCGGCCGTCTCCGTGGCCGAACTCCTGCGATTGATCCACGAACAGGGGTTGACCGACCTGTAGTATACTTCCCCCAGGAGGGAGCGCGCGTATGGCAGTTCGGCAGCAATCAGAGCGCGGCGTGGCACTGGCCTTGGTGCTGGTGGTGGGGGTGTTGTTGTCCGTCACCACGATCGCGCTGATGCAGGTGGTGGGATTCCGGTTTCAGGGTGTGGAATCCCAGCGCCGGCGGGACGCCGGGTTCTACGCGGCGGAGGCGGGGATCCAAATGACCCGGATCAAACTCGATCGCTGGGTGCCGCCATTCACCGATCCTGACGACCCGGCCGATCCGTGGGCCGATTCGGGTGATCCTGGCACCGACCCCGACCGGAGCGAGACAATTCAAGTGGGAGACCGACCGGAGACAACGGCCGTCGAGGGTTACCCGGTGACGATCCTGGTCAACCGGATTGGCACGAACCCGAATCGCTTCTCCATCGAACCGAGCGCAGAGATACCATGACCGGTTCCCGAGGCACCACGCTGTTGGAATTGCTGATCGCCATGACCGTGCTCGGGCTGGTGGTCGCCGGCCTCTTCAGCGCATTCGTCTTCGGAGGGCGCGTGGCGGCCGCCAGCGGCGGCCGGCTGGAGGCGATGGCGCTGGCCCAGCAGACGCTGGAAGACCTGCGCGATGAGGTAGACACCCCGCGGTTGGCCGCCGGCGCCCATGACGATGCCCCGGCGACGTGGAATACCTTAACGCCGTTCAACCCGCAGCGGCGGTACATCGTGCGGAACGGGAAGTTTGATGCGGACGGCAATCTCGTATGGACCGGGACGGATGACGAGTATGACATCAAAGAAGTTCGGGTACAGGTGGAGTGGACGCCGCCTCCGAAATCGTAGGGGGTCCAGCGGTATTACGCTGATGGAGGCGCTCCTGGCTTCCGCGCTGGTGTCCCTCGTGGCGCTGGGGGCGTTTGCGGCGTACGGGACGTCGCAGACCACGCTCCGGCAGTCGTTCGAGCTGAGCCGCCTCCAAGGGGACACCGGGTTCGCCCTGCGGCACCTGACGCGGAACCTCCGCCAGGCCTCCGGCATGGCCTTCGACGACACCTTCCCGGCGGACGACCCGGTCGCCGCGGAATTGCAGGTCACGATCCCGACGGACCCGGACGATCCCTCGGCGACCACCACGATGCGCTACTGGCGGGATCGGCAAACCGTGAGCGATCCGGACGATGACGTCCTGCGCTGGGCTGAGGATGCGGCGGCCCCCGACACGAACCAGATACTGGCCGACCATGTGACAGCGTTCGCTGTCGCCGACGCCGGCGGCAGTGCCGTGACCGTGACGCTGACCACCGCGTTCGGCCGGCCGCCGCTCCGGCAATCGTACACCCTGACCTCGACCGTCACCTTGCGCGGCCGGCAGGAATCACCATGAGGAGTACGCCATGAGGCATCGTACCCGCGCCCAATCCCGCGTCCTGATACTGTTGATTCTGATCGGGCTCCTCGTCCCGACCCTCGCCTGGGCCGAGAAAGTCGAGCTCGTCACCTACTACCCGGCGCCGGCCGCGGCGGCCGGCAATGCCCCCCAAAGCCCGCAGACTATTCATCTGGAAGTCCCATTCGATTCGTACGCCGCGTACGATGTCTACGCCACGCTGCGGTTGTGGGAAACTGGGAAGACGAGGGAGCAGCTGACCACGACCATGACCATGGCATGGAAAGCGTATGCGGTGACTGCAGCTGGATGGACGCTGCTGCATGATAGCAGCACCATAACCGGCGGAGGATCTTACATCAGCGGCGGCCAGTGGCTACCGACTGGCGGCGGAGGCCACGCGTACTTCAACCAGTGGACGCAATTTTCGACCTCCAGCATAGTGACGGTCACCTCCCCGATCATTACTAACGGGGTGATCACGGTAGATCGACGGGGGGTGACCGGGCAACCCGCGGCTGTGGGGCGGAACACGGTCACGGCGACCGCTGGTGATGTGTATGAGGTCACCGTGACTTGGTAGGGCGAAAGCCGGGGGCCGCCAAGAGAAATATCATAATTGACAACTTCATTTTATCATGATATACGAATGTCATGATTCCGAGATCACTCCACCTGCCGCACCCGGCGCGGGAGAGCTTCTTTCTGTGGGGCCCACGCCAGACCGGTAAGAGTCTGCTCCTCAAGACGACCTACCCGGACGCCCACTGGTACGATCTCCTGAAGACCGATCTCTACGTCCGGTTGCTGGAGCAGCCCCACCTGCTCCGCGAAGAATTGTTGCAGGCCAAGGCCGACCGGACAGCGCGCTTCGCCGTCATTGACGAGATCCAAAAAATCCCGGCCTTGCTCGATGAAGTCCACTGGCTGATCGAGAACGCCGGCTTCACGTTCGGCCTGTGCGGGTCGAGCGCCCGGAAAGTCCGGCGAGGGCACGCCAACCTCCTCGGGGGCCGTGCCGTCCGCTACGAGCTGTTCGGGTTCGCGTCCGATGAGCTCGGGGCCGACTTCGATCTGGTGCGAATGCTCAACCGGGGGTATCTCCCCCGGCATTACCTGAGCCCGTCCGCCGATCGGCTCCTGCGCGCCTACGTGAACGACTATCTCAAAGAAGAGGTCGTGGCGGAAGCGTTGGTGCGCAACCTCCAGGCCTTCGCCAATTTTCTGACCGCCGCCGCCCTCTCCGACACGGAGCTGCTCAACTACGCCACGATCGCGCGGGACTGCGGCGTCGCAGCCCCCACCGTGAAGGCATACTTCCAGATTTTGTTCGATACGATGCTGGCCCGGCCGCTGGAGGCGTACCGGAAACGGCCGAAGCGGCGTGTGATCGGGGCGCCCAAGCTGTACTTCTCGGACGTCGGCGTGGTCAATCATCTGGCCAAGCGGGGCGGTCTGCAGCCCGGCGCAGAGCTGTTCGGGAAGGCGTTTGAAAACTGGGTGTTCCACGAGGTGAGCGCGCACCGGGCCTACAGCGGCTTGGAGTACGACGTCAGCTACTGGCGGCTGGCCAGCGGGATCGAGGTGGATTTCATCCTCGGTGACATGGCGGTGGCGATCGAGGCGAAGGCCACCGCCCGCGTCACCAGCGACCACCTCCGCGGCTTGCGCGAGCTCAGCCATGATCATCCGACGGTGAAGCGGCGGGTGTTGGTGTCGCTCGAGGCGCGGCCGCGGCGGACGGAGGACGGCATTGAAATCCTACCGTATGCGGCGTTTGCGAAGCAGTTGTGGTCCGGCGCCCTCATCCCCGTGCGATAGAATGGCGGGCGTGATGCGTGGACACCAAGTCCTCCGTGGACTCGTCGGCCTCCTGTTGCTGGTTCCGGCCGTCGCCGGGGCCGAGCAGGTGGAGCTTGTCACCTACCCCCCCCACGACCACCGAGGGCCTCAAGGTGAGACGGGCCAGCATCGGGCCTGGCCTGGCCCCGCCACTTTAGACCTGGCACTATAGTGACCCTTGTATTACCAGGATTCCCGGTCTCTTGACATAGTACCAGGATTCCCGGTATAATTGTGTCATGAAGATCCATCTTCCAAACAGCGCATTTCTGGGGAACCTTGATTCGTTCCTGAGAGGATTTGACCCGACCAACCCCGATCGGCTGGAGATCACGGCGAATGATCAATGGATCGCCGTCCACCCTCTTGTGCTCTCGATGATTGCGGCACTTGGTTTGACCGTGAAACCCGACAACATTCGGTGCGAACCGTTACAGGCACGATCCGGTCACTATGTCATCCGGATGGGGTTGTTGAAGATGCTGAACATTCCCTCCACCGTCGCCATCGTTGAGCACGAGCCAGCCGGCCGCTTTATTCCCCTGACCAACATCCGCACATCGAGCGAACTCACCACGTTCATCACGGAGATGATCCCGCTCTTACATTTGGAGTCGGAACAGGCCAAGACGATCGGATATATCGTCAGCGAATTGGTGAGGAACGTGATCGAGCATGCCGAGACAGAGCACGGCGCGCTCTTGTGCGCCCAATACTACAGGAAGAGCAACTCCATCCGGATTGGCATTGCCGACACGGGAGTCGGCGTCAGGGCCACGATCAACAAATCTCACGCGGCCGCCACCGATCTGGAGGCGATTCAGCTCGCCCTGTGGCCTGGCGTGACCGGGACGACCCGAAGGGAGGGCGGGACCGCGCAGAATGCCGGCGCAGGCCTGTTTTTCATCAAGTCGATCGCCAGCGTGAATCGGGATTTTTTTGTGATCTATAGCGGGAACGGCTTCTATAAGCTGTTGAAGAAACCGCCGACCGGGCGGTTGCGGCTCAATGCCGATCCGTTTGATGATCGGCATTCGAAGACCTCCGATCTTCCGTTCTGGCATGGCACGGTGGCGGGGGTGGATATCACGCTTGATCAAACGAGAGAATTTGCATTGCTGGTGGAGGCCATTGGGAAGACGTACCGGACCGCGCTGAAAGAACGAAAGAGGGCGCGGTACAAAAGCCCCCGATTCATATGACGATCGATCTGTTTCACAAAACCGGAGCGTTCGCCGAAAACAAGGATGTCGCCAGAGACATTCGCTTGCGAGACATCATCCCGGCGTTGGAACGACATGAGGAGGTGGTCCTCGACTTCAAGGGCGTTGGGGCCTCGACGCAGTCGTTCATTCACGCGCTGATCAGCGACCTCTTCAGGAAGTACGGGAACGAGGTCCTTGATCGGGTCGCGTTTCGGGCGTGCAGTGATGCCGTGAAGTCGATCATCCGCATCGTGGTGGATTATATGCAGGAACGCATGGGAATCGACGCGGATGTTCCCCCGGAGTCATAAACGGAGGATTGGTGAGTGCGGCCGCGGAAGCCCCCCACCGCGTCGTAACCCTCATCGCACCCCCGCAAATCCCCCCTTGTTCCCCGCGCCGGCGTGTCGTAGACTAGCGGCGAGCAGGAATTGGGCCGGGCACCGAGGGAGGATGCGATGAGACAACTCGTCAGCGGGCGCGTCGGCGCGAAGGTCGCCGCAGGGTTCCTCCTCTTGGTTTCGACGATGGCCCACGCCGAGCAGGTGGAGCTCGTCACCTACTACCCGGCGCCGGCCGTAGCGACCGATACCCCGCCGCCGAAGCCGTACCGGTTCTATTTCTCGCAGCCGGTCGCTTGGACCTTCAAAGGCGATGGCCAACAGCATCTGCTGGTGTCGAGCCAGACCTCCGTGGATATCTACCGCGACCTCCAGCTCTGGCGCTACGGGGTGACGAGGGACCAGATGAGGATGACCGGCTGGGGAGGGTGTGTGGGGGCGGCGCGCGTCGGATGTTCGCAAGAGGAGGGGCGATTTATCGGGGGACGGAACTTCATAGTCACCTTTTCAGCCCCCTACTTTGGCCAAGGCGTCGTCTCGGCGGTGGCTTTCTATTGGAACCCCTCCGAGAACAGCAACCACACAGAGTCGCCGCAGATCTACGAAATCATCGTGGACTGGGAGCCCTTCGCCTGATACAATGACGCCCGTCTTTTTGTGTAGTCCCCATCCTGCGCATCATCCACCACGATACCGATAGGAGTTTGTGACGCCATGACGGCCAAAACCACCACCGAAGCGGCCACGCTGTCGGTGAACGGCCAGACGCTGGACCTGCCGGTCATCCTCGGGACCGAGCGGGAGAAGGCCCTGGACATCACCAAACTGCGGGACGCCACCGGCTGCATCACCATTGACCCCGGCTTCGGCAACACCGGCGCCTGCACCAGCGCCATCACGTTCCTCAACGGCGAGCGCGGCGTCCTGCGCTATCGCGGCATCCCGATCGAGCAGTTGGCCGAGTCGGCCACCTTCACCGAGACCGCCTACCTCTTGATCTACGGCAATCTCCCCAGCCAGCGGGAGATGGAACAGTTCTCGGCGCGCCTGACCGAGCGGGCCGCCCTGCCGGAAGGGATGGAGCGGCACTTCGAGCTGTTCCCGAAGACGGCCCATCCGATGGCGGTCCTCTCGGCCATGGTGACGATCCTCTCCAACTACTACCCGGCGCTGCTCAACCCCTACCCGACGCGGGAGGAGATGGACGAGGCGATCCTCACCATTCTCGCGAAGGTCCCCACGCTGGCCGCCTACGGCTACCGGCGCTCCCAGGGGCTCCCCATCGTCGCGCCGCGGCGGGACCTCTCGTACACCGCCAACTACCTGCACATGATCTTCGGCTCCCCCGGCGCCGACAAGACGCCGGACGCGACCATCGTCCAGGCGATGCGGCAGATCTTCATCCTCCACGCCGATCACGAGCAGAACTGCAGCACCTCGACGGTCCGGCTGGTCGGCAGTTCGCGCGCCAACGCGTTCTCCTCCGTGGCCTCCGGCATCTCCGCCCTCTGGGGCCCGCTGCACGGCGGGGCCAATCAGGCGGTCATCGAGATGCTTGAGGCGATCCAGCGCGACGGCGGCGACTACAAGAAATACGTCGCGCTCGCCAAGGACAAGACCTCGACGTTCCGGCTCATGGGCTTCGGCCACCGGGTCTACAAGAATTTCGACCCGCGCTCGCGCATCATCAAGTCGGCCTGCGACCAGGTGCTCGCCACGCTCGGCGTGCGCGACCCCCTGCTGGACATCGCCAAGCACCTGGAAGAGGCGGCCCTCAAGGACGACTACTTCATTGCCCGGAAGCTCTACCCCAACGTGGACTTCTACAGCGGCATCATCCTGCGCGCCATCGGGATCCCGACCAACGGGTTCACCGTGACGTTCGCCCTCGGGCGCCTGCCGGGGTGGCTGGCGCACTGGAAGGAGATGCTCGAGTCGCCGGGGATGCGCATCGGCCGGCCTCGGCAAGTCTACGTCGGCCCGACGGAGCGGAAGTACGTGGCGCTCTCCCAGCGTGGTTAGGGCCAAGGTCGGCGTCATCGGCGCCGGGAACGTCGGCGGCACCTGCGCCCAGCGGATCCTCGAGCGGGACCTGGCCGACGTCGCCCTCGTGGACGTCGTGGACGGGCTGGCCGCCGGCAAGGCGCTTGACTTGGCGGAGGCCGCCCCGGTCGAGGGGCACGACCGGCAGATCACTGGATCAACCTCGTATGACATTTTGGCCGGCGCCCAGGTTGTGGTCATCACCGCCGGGCTCGCCCGCAAGCCGGGGATGTCCCGCAGCGACCTGCTCGATGCCAACGCGAAGATCCTCGCCAGCATCGTCCCGCAGGTCAAAGCCCACGCCCCCGACGCGGTCTTGATCACCGTCACGAACCCCCTCGACATCATGACCCACCTGACGTGGAAGCTCTCCGGCTTCCCGCCGGCGCGGGTCGTCGGCATGGCCGGCGTCCTCGACGCCGCCCGGTTCCGGTACTTCATCGCCCAGCGGCTGAAGGTCTCCGTGAAGGAGGTCTCGACGATCGTCCTGGGCGGCCACGGCGACAGCATGGTGCCCCTGCCGCGCTACACGACGGTCGCCGGGGTCCCCCTGCCGTCGCTGCTGCCGGCGGAGGAGGTGGAGCGGCTGGTCCAGCGGACGCGCGACGGCGGCGCCGAGGTGGTCACGCTCTTGAAACAAGGCAGCGCCTTCTACGCCCCGGCCAGCTCCGTCGCCGACATGGCGCAGGCGATCCTCCGCGACGAGCGGCGGCTGCTGCCGTGCTGCGCCTACCTGACCGGCCAGTACGGGCTCAAGGACCTGTTCTGCGGCGTGCCGGTGAAACTCTCGGCCCGCGGCGTGGAGGAGGTTGTGGAGCTCGAGCTCTCCGACGCGGAGCGGGCGGCCCTGCAGCGCTCGGCGTCCGAGGTCCGCAAAGACGTGGACGCCCTCGATGCGGCTGCACGAATTCCAAGCTAAGGCTCTCTTCAAGTCGTACGACCTGCCGGTGCCCCTGGGCGTGGTCGTGGAGTCTTCCAAGGGGACCACCAAAGCCCTCGCCAAAATCAAGACCCGCCCCTGCGTCGTCAAAGCCCAGGTGTTGGCCGGCGGCCGCGGCAAGGCCGGCGGCGTCCGGCTGACCAAGACGACCGCCGAGGCCCGCGCCGCCATCGCCGCCCTCCTCGGCAGCCGGTTGGTCACCAAGCAGACCGGCGGGGCGGGGGAGCTCGTCCGCCGGGTCCTCGTCGAGCAGGCCTTCACCCTCCAGCATGAGTATTACGTCGGCCTCGTGATTGACCGCAGCCGCGAGACGCCGGTGCTGTTGGCCTCGCGCGAAGGGGGGATGGAAATCGAGGAGCTGGCCGCCCGCGCGCCGGAGGCGATCCTCAAGGAGCCGCTGGATGTCACGCGCGGCCTGCAGGCGTTCCAGGCCCGCAAGATCATCTACGCCCTTGGCCTCACCGATCCCAAGCTGGTGGAGCAGGGGGTCCAGCTCCTCCGGAACCTGGCCCGCCTCGGCCTCGATCTGGGCGCGTCCCTCGTGGAGATCAACCCGCTGGCGTTGACGAAGGAGCGCGGCCTCGTCGCCATTGACGCGAAGCTGACGCTCGACGACAGCGCGTTGCCCCGGCATCCGGAGCTGGCCGCGCTGAGCGACCCGCGCGACGGCTCACCGCTGGAGGCCAGGGCCCGGAAGGTCGGCATCCACTACGTGGGGCTCGACGGCACGATCGGCTGCATGGTCAACGGGGCGGGGCTGGCGATGGCGACCATGGACATCATCAAACTGCACGGCGGGGAGCCGGCCAACTTCCTCGACGTCGGCGGCGGGGCCAACGTCGAACAGGTCCGCGAGGCGTTCACGCTGATCCTCGGCGACGCGAAGGTCCGCGCGGTCCTGATCAACATCTTCGGCGGCATCATGCAGTGCGACGTCATCGCCCAGGGGATCCTCGAGGCGGCCAAGATGGTCAAGCCGCGCGTGCCGCTCGTCGTGCGGCTGGAGGGGACGCGCGTGCAGGAGGGGCGCACGCTGTTGGCCGCCTCCAAGCTGGCGATCCGCTCGGCGACGACGATGGAGGACGCGGCCAAGCAGGTCGTCGCGGCCGCGCAGGAGGCCCGATGAGCATCCTCGTCGGCAAGACCACCCGCGTCCTCGTGCAGGGGATCACCGGCAAGGCGGGCGCGTTCCACGCCGCGCAGATGAAGGAGTACGGCACCCAGGTGGTCGGCGGCGTCACTCCCGGCAAAGGGGGGGCGCAGTGGGACGGCATCCCGGTGTTCCATACGGTGGCCGAGGCGGTGCGGGAGACCGGGGCGGACGCCTCCTGTCTCTTCGTGCCGGCGCTGGCGGCCGCCGACGCGATGCTTGAGGCGGCCGACGCCGGCATCCGGCTCATCGTCGCGATCACGGAGGGGATCCCCACGCTCGACATGATCGGCGTCAAGCGGACGCTCCAGGGCCGCGGCGTCCGGATCATCGGCCCCAACTGCCCCGGCATCATCACGCCGGGCGCCTGCAAGATCGGCATCATGCCCGGCTACATCCACAAGCCGGGGTCAGTTGGCCTCATCTCCCGCAGCGGGACGCTGACCTACGAGGCGGTGTGGCAGTTGAGCCAGCGCCAGCTCGGCCAATCCACGTGTGTGGGCATCGGCGGCGATCCGGTGATCGGCACGACTTTCACGGACCTGCTCGCGCTCTTCCAGCAGGACGCGGGGACCGAGGCGATCGTGCTGATCGGCGAGATCGGCGGGACCGCCGAGGAGGAGGCCGCCGCGTTCATCAAGGCGCACGTCACGAAGCCGGTCATCGCCTTCGTCGCGGGGCAGACCGCCCCGCCGGAGAAGCGGATGGGGCATGCCGGGGCGGTGATTACCGGTGGGCAGGGGACCTGCGCCTCGAAGTTCGCCGCGCTGCAGGAGGCCGGCGCCGTGATCGTCCGCTCGCCGGCGGCCATCGGCGAGACCGTCGCCAAAGTCCTCCGCGAAGCCGCCATCCGGGGCTAACGGTGTTATTGGGTCTTGCCGGTGAAGGTGAAGCCGCGCAGAAGCATGGCGGGGGCGAGCACGGAGCCCAGCCCTGAGCCGGGGTCGGCGATGAGCCGGCGCTCACGCGACAGCGCCGCCACCTGAGAGAACGCCTCCAGCACCGACTGCGTGAACCGCAGGTTCTTGACCGCCCCAACCACTTTCCCCCGCCGCACGAGGAACGTCCCGTCGCGCGTCAGCCCCGTCATCAGCGCCCGCCGCGTGTCGAGGAGCCCGTTGACGTAGTGGAAGCGGCTGACGACGAGGCCGTCGCCGAGCCGCCGTTCCATCTCGGCCCGCGGTGTCGTCCCCGCCGTCACCGTCAGATGCATCGGCAGGGGCCCCTCCGTCTCGTCGTACGGCATCCCGTGCCCGGTGGACGGCTGATGGTACCGCGCCCCGTAGGCGGTGTCGTAGACGACGCCGGCGGCCGCGCCGCGCTCGATGAGCGCCACCCGTTGTTTCGGCACCCCTTCGTAGTCGAACGGCACCGACAACCCCTGCGGATGCAGGGCATCGTCGCTGATCGAGATCGTCGGGCTCATCAACCGGTCCCCCAGCCGCCCGGCCAGCGGGCTGGTCCGCTCCGCGAGCGCCTTGGCGCCGAAGGCGATGTAACCCAGCCACTCCAACAACTCCGCGACCGCCTCCGGTTCCAGGATCACGTCGTGGCGGCCCAGCCGCAGGTCGCGCGGCGCCGCGTTGGCCCGGGCCAGCCGGACCGCGCGCTCGGCCACGACGTCCAGGTCGAGCCGGGCGATGTCGCGGGAGGTCGCCGCCGCGTAGCCGGAGGCCTTGCCGCGCGTGGCGACCAGCTTGACGCCCGCCACGGTGAACGGCTGGTACCGCGCCAGCCCGTCCGAGCCGGCGATCGCCAGCTCCTCCTCGCCGGCGGTGAACGAGCCGGCCAGCCCGTACCCGGCCCGGCCGATCCTCGACCAGAGGTCGTGGAGCGCCTGGATGATGCCGGCGATCGGCCGCCGCGCCGTTTCCGAAACGTAGGTGGCCAGCGGCGGGACGGCGCGGATCATGGGGGCGGCCGGGACCTCGGCGAGCGTGCGGCGGCCTCCGACATGCGCCATCGCGATCGCCGCCTGGACCGCCGACCGAAGCGCGTCGGGGCTCACGGCGTTGGTCGTTGCCACGCCGACGTGCCCGTCGCAGGCCACCTTGACCCAGACGTCCACCGACTCGGCGTAAAAGGTTTGGTGGAACCGGCCGTCGGCGAAGCGCAGGGTGGTCTGCGCGCCTCGCTGGCAGGCGATGAGCGTCCGGTCGGCCTTCGCGCGGCGCGCGGCGGTGGTCAGCGCCGCCAGCAAGCGCGGGCGCCCCAGGAGATGCGGCGACGACCGGGTCATCGTCGGGCCCGCCCGATCTGGACGCGGGTGAACAGGGCCGGGGCGGCGCCGTGCCCGGTGTGCATGATCTGCACCGGCTCCCCCTTCGCGCAGTTGGGGACGCCGTGGAGCACCCACTCGCCGGGGCCCGCCACGCCGCGGCAGGAACCCCAGAACGCCGGCGTGATCCCGGTGTAGATGGGGTTCTTCAGCACCGCCCCGAGTTTCCCGTGGCGGATCTCCCAGCCGATCTCTGTCCCGAATTGGAAATTCAATCGCCGGTCGTCAATGGACCAGCTCCGGTTCGTGGCCAGCAGGACGCCCCGCCGGGTGCCGGCGATGAGGTCGCGCAGGGTCGCCGTCCCCGGCTCGAGATTCACGTTGGTCATCCGCACCAGCGGCATCGCGTTCCACCCGTCGGCCCGCATCGCCCCCGACGACGACAGTCCCACGCGTGCCGCGCTCTCCCGGGAGCTCAAGTACCCGACGAACAGCCCCTCGCGGACGATCGGCGTCGTCTGCGCCGGCACCCCCTCATCGTCATAGCCGAAGGTCCCGACGCCGCGCGGGCAGGCGGCGTCCGCGGTGATGGAGACCTGCCGCGAGCCGTAGCGGAAGCGGCCCCGTTTCGCCGGGTCGAGGAAACTCCCCCCGGCGAAACTGAGCTCCTGCCCGAGGACCCGGTCCAGCTCGACCGGATGGCCGCACGATTCGTGGAGCTGGAGGGCGAGCTGGTCCGGCATCAGGATGACCGTCGTCACCTCGGCCGGGCAGTCCTTGGCGCGCAGGAGGGCGATCGCCTCGCGTCGCACCCGCGGGGCGTGGCCGACCAAGTCCAGCGCTTTGACATACTCATACCCGGCCTGGGCCACGCAGGCGCCGTTGCCCATCGGGTAGGAGCGCCGCTGGATCTCCCCGTCGAGCGCGGCCAGCGCCTCCATCGAGCATCCGCTCTCGGTGATCTCCTGCCGGATCAGCGAGCCCTCCGTCGAGAGGAACAGTTTTTCCGTGCGGTGGAACTCGAGGGCGGTGGTGGCGGTCTTGATGGCCTCCTGCTCCCGCAGGACCTGGTTGGCCCAGAGCAGGTAGTCGAGTTTTTTCTGGAGCGGGACGGTGAACGGATCCACCTCCAGCGGCGTGCGGTAACTGCCGCGCTGGGGCGGCTGGGCGGGGAAGGGGACCGGCTCGGCGTGGAGGCGGGCGCAGGCCTTGGCCATCGCGACGGCGTGGGCGGCGCTGGTCTTCAGGCCGGGGCCGGTGAGCCGGCTCGAGGCGGCGTAGCCCCAGGCCCCCTGGACGCGGGCGCGGAGGGCGCACCCCTCGCTGACGGCGGCGGCCACATGGTGGACGGCGCCGTTCTGAACGATCAGCGATTCCTGGCGGCGGCGCTCCCAGCGGGCGTCGGCGTACTCGACGCCGGCGCGCCGGAGGGTGGCGAGGGCGTCCTGCAGGAGGGGTTCGATCGTCGTCGTCGGCATCCGCGAGTCTACCCTACTCGCCGCGTCCTGCGCTGTCAAGTTGGCCTCGCATGTTATACTGCTTCGGGATGCTTGCTCCGACGGAGTGGATGGCGGCGATCAATCAGGCGTTCCGGCGCCTGCCGGCCGAACAGGCGCGGCGGTTCCGGGCGCGGCGGACGCCCGTTGCCCGCAAGCACCGCATGATCATGTACGACGACCGCGGCGCGGAGCGGGTCATTGACGTGCAGTACCGCCCGTGGCTGGTCACCGACGCCCAGCGCCGGTTTTTCCACCGCGCCTGCCTCACGCTGAAATCCGCGCTCGCCCGGATCGTCCCCCTCTACCTGGCCAACCCGCGCGTCCGGCAGGTGGTCCCGCTGGAGCCGGCGGAGGCGGACTGGTTTTGGCACATCGTCGGCGGCGTGGCGCAGACCCCGCAGACCGTCTTCGACCGGCTCGACTCGACGGCCACCTTCGCGCACGACCGGTGGGCCGAGGAGTTCTGGTTCCTGGAGCCCAACTGCGTGGGCATCGGCGGCGTCCACTACATCCCGGCCACCGCCGGGACCGTCCATGAGCTCATCGCGCCCTGGCTGCGGCGGACCCTCCCGGACCTGCGCCTGGACTTCCAGGACGACATCCGCGATCTCCTGCTCGGCGCCCTGCAGGCGCACGCCCGGGGGATCGGCCGCCGGCGCCTGCACGTCGCCTTCCTCGAGGACCAGTCGGAGCGCTGCGGTACCGCGGAGTTCGAACACGTGGCGGCCTATTTCCGGCGGCGCGGCGTCCGCGCCGTGGCCACCGATCCTCGGCACCTGCGCGTGAAAAGGGGTGAGATCTGCGCCCGCGACTTCCCGGTGGACGTCTTCTACCGAGACACGGAGATCACCGAATTCCTCGATCTGGCGCGCGACGGCGTGCCGATGGACGTCGTGCGCGAGGCGTTCCGCCGCAACCAAGTGGTCTCCTCCATCGCTGGCGAGTTCGACCACAAGAGCGCGTGGGAGCTCTTCACGAGCCCGGTCTTCAACCGGCATTTCACGCCGGTCCAGCGCGCGCTCTTCGCCAAACATGTCCTGTGGACGCGGCTCCTCTGGGAGCGGACGACGACCGACCCGGTCGGCCGCGCGGTGGATCTGGCCGCCTACGTCCGCCGCCACCGCACGACGCTGACGATCAAGCCGAACCGCGAGTACGGCGGGGCGGGGGTCACCTTCGGTCACGCCACCGCCCAGCGCGAGTGGGAGCGGGCGCTGGCCGCCGCCCTTCGGCGGCCCGGCACCGCCGTTGTCCAGCGGACCGCCCGCGTCCACGCGGAGCCGTTCCCGCACATTGACGCCCGCGGCCGCGTGACGCTTGAGCCGCTGTATGCCGTCACCGGCTTCGCCGCCACCCCCCGCGGCCTGGCCGTCCTCGGCCGCTCCTCCTCGCGCGCCGTGGTCAATGTTTCCCGCGGCGGCGGCCTCATCGCCGTCTTCCGCCAGAAAAAGTAAATTACTTTCTACAGTAAAGTATGGTACACTCCTCGTGAAAGGAGAATCCGGATGCCGATCCCTGTGAAACTGACGCGGGCGCATCAAGTCACGCTGCCGAAGCGGCTCCTGGAACGGGCCGGGTGGACACGGCAGGAGTTCTTCGTTGCGGACCTGGAAGGCGGCGCCCTGGTGCTCAAGCCGCTGATGGTCGAGCCGAGAACCCGAATCGCCGATTTCGACGCGTTGCGCCGCCATTTCACGCGCCTGGGCATTACCTCGCGCGATGTGCAGGACGCCGTGGCGTGGGCTAGGGCACGGTCCGCCTCAGAGCGGCGGCACACCAAACCCTCTCGGTGATCCGCGCCGTCCTCGACACCAATGTGTTGGTGTCCATTGCGCTGCCGGGCGGCCGCCTCCGGTCATTGGTGGACGGCTGGCACCGAGGCCGATACCGACCGCTGATCTCCTCAGAGATTTTTGAGGAATATCTCCGGGTCCTTACCTACCCGAAGTTTCAACTGACGTCAGACAACATCCGGCACTTGTTAGAAGGCCATTTGCTCCCCCATGCCGAGACGGTCCGGATGACCAGCCGGATCACCGCAGTCGCCAACGATCCATCCGATGACAAATTTCTTGCCTGCGCGGTGGACGGCCGCGCCACCTGGCTTGTGACCGGCGACCACCACCTGCTCCGCCTCGGGACGTTCCGCGGCGTTCGGATCGGCCCCCCCGTCGAGTTCCTCCGCGCGTTGCGCTAGGGCCGAGAATTTGCCGCGATCGTCGTTAATATAAATTTAGCTCATCTTTTGTTTTGACGGGCTTCCGCCCGGTCAGGTACACTCATCTCGATGCCCATGCCGTGGTACCACATCCCCACCGCCATTCTGATCGCGGCCCTTGCCGTGCCGCCGGTCGGCTGGGCGGCGCCCTCGGAGGTCTCGTCCGCCCTGCGGGTCCAACAGCTCGAACCCTCCGCCTCCGCGCCTGCCGACGCTCAAGCCGTCGGTCTCGAAGAAGGCCCCAAGCGTTGGTGGCAGCGCGGCTTGGAACTGCTCGACGCCCTTCGGGGTCGAGCCACATCTTCGGCGTCGCCGGACCCCCTCATGATTCAAGTCGGCGATGAAAGTTCCTTTCAGCTCTTTGATCCCAATGGCCCCCCGTTCAAGCTGTTGGTGGCCGGCTGGGTGGAATTCCAGCGGCGTCAGGGAGTGCAGGGGATCACGCCGGCCGACGGTCCGTACCTGCTCTCCATACAAGGCGCGCTTGCGGAGACCCAAGGCCGGAGCGACAACAGCAGCACGGTGGATTGGCTCATGAGAGTATCGGGACGGCCGAAGTGGCCACGGGCCTCCGCGCAAAGCTTGGTCCAGCACCTCGAACCATTGATTCGAGCCGCTGTTCGAGATCCCGAGCAACTGGAAGGACTCCGCACGGCCGTGCAGGCGGTCGGTGAGGCATCCCGGGCGACCCGCGGCGCTCGCTACGTCAACCTCATCCGACCAGTCCAAGATGCCCTGACCGCGCTGGCCCGCCCGCAGAGCGGGTTGGAGGAGGGGCCACCCGACGCTCTACAAGCGGCGAATGCGTTCTGGCAATCCATCCTGTCGGAGGCGAGGCTTGAGTCGGTGACGGTGTTCGGCCCGGCGCTCGTGGCGAAGTACCCGGCCCTGCAGGCCCTGCCGGTCTTGGCGCCGGAGCGGTTCATGGTGGTTCTGGACCCCAGCCCGGAATCGTTGGAGGCGCTGGCAGATCGCCTGAAGGGCTTGCCTGAGCGTCCGCGCAGTGTCCGACTGTGCCAATTCGCACTCTCGGACATCGGCGCCATGCGCTGGTGGTTGCCGTCTGGTTGGCAGATCGAATCCTGGCGATACCACGATCCCAACCTGCAGGGATTCAAACTCGATCCATTCCTTCAGGAGGCGCTGCACCGGGCCAGTTCCGTACGCCATTGGCGACTGCCTCTAAAGGCCCACCCCCACCTGGCCCCGCAACTGGAGATCCTGTGGGCGCCGCCTCAACCGGCGGGACCGAGCGTCACCGTGGATGCCGACCATCTCTTCACGATGCCCTCGGCACCCGACCAATCGGCGTGGTTCCCACTGGAAAGCGGGACTGCGTTCCTGCGGGCCTGGCAGGAGGCCGGGCACTCCCCCATCGTCGTCCTGCACCGACATCTCGAGATCCAGACCACCACCGTCGCGCTGGCCGACCCGGCGGCCACGCCGCTGGCCGTCCGGTCATCGTCCAACGCCCTCACGGAGCCCGTGACCGAGGGATTCTGGGTCCTCGACACCGACGGCCACCTCCATCTGTACGATTTGACCAGCGCCTCGACCGAGGGCCGGGAGACATTCGAGACCGTGCGCGCCGGGATGTTGCCGGCCGAAATCCAGACGTCCGACGCGCCGCTGGTCGAAACGGCCCCCGGCTTGGAGGAGGCGGGTCGCGCGGTGGCCGACGATCTCCCGACTCCGGCCCCGACGCCGCTCTATCGAGATCCCCAAGCCCCCTGGCAGGCGTAGCGCCGCGCCGGCCGTCGCCACGTTCCGCACGAGGGCCGGGTTGCCGGGTGACGCGAGCCGGAGCCCTTGCCGCCCGGAGTGGGGGATGGGGGGCCGACTTGACCCCCACGAGGACGGCGAGGTGGCGAGCGGCAGGCCCTGGCGGCCCGGCCCGCGACGAGGGGGTTATTGTCAACCGGCGGATGGCGGCGCGGTTGACAATTCCCCCGGCCGATGTCATCCTAGTGCGGCGCTCTTCAACCTCAAGGAGGCCCCATGTCGTCAGTCCTCATCCGGTCGGTCGGCGAGAAGGTCCTGCGCGGCGGCGCCATCACCCGCGAGGAAGCGCGCGAGCTGATCGCGCTCACCGAGCCGGCCGATATCCTCGAACTCGGCAGTTGGGCCGCCCGCGTGCGCGCCAAGTACACCGGCAAATCGTGCCAGCTCTGCGCCCTCGTCAACGCGAAGGCGGGCGAGTGCGCCGAGAACTGCCGCTACTGCTCGCAGTCGGGCCACCACAACACCGACATCACCAAGTATCCGTTGATGAACCCGCTGGAGATCCTCACGCGGGCCAAGCAGGCGGAGTCGTTCGGCGCCAAGCGGTTCTGCATCGTCACGGCGACGCGCGGCTTGAGCGACCGGGACCTCCCCACCCTGTTGGAGACGGTGCGGCTCATCCGCGCGCAGACGTCGTTGGCCCCCGAATGCTCGCTCGGGTTCGTCACCGACGATCAGATCCGGGCGCTGAAGCAAGCCGGCATGACCCGCTACAACCACAACCTGGAGACCTGCGAGTCGAATTTCCCGAACGTCTGCACGACCCACACCTACCAGGACCGTGTGAACACCCTCAAACAGCTCAAGCGCCACGGCATGGAGCGGTGCGCCGGCGGCATCTTGGGGCTCGGCGAGACGCCGGAGGGGCGGCTGGACCTGGCGTTTGCGCTGGCGGAGCTGGAAGTGGAGTGCGTGCCGGTCAACGTGCTCAACCCGCGGCCCGGGACGCCGCTGGAGCCGGAGGCCTCGCCCCCCCAGCCGCTGGAGGTGATCAAGACCGTCGCCATCTTCCGGCTCATCCTGCCGTGGGCGATCATTGAGCTGGCCGGCGGCCGGGAGGTCAACGTCCGCGACCTGCAGTCGCTGGCCCTCCTCTGCGGGGCCAACGGGTTGATCATCGGCAGTTACCTCACGACCATTGGCCGCCAGCCAGCCGAGGACCTCCAGCTCGTGAAGGACCTGGGGTTTGAGTGGGACTCCGGGGAAAAGTCCTCCTAATCACCGGGGCCAGCGGCGCCATCGGCAGTGCCGTGGTCCGCGCCGCCAAACGGGATGGGGCCTGGGTCGCCGGCGCCTACCGCACCCGTCGCCCCTCGCCGGCGGAGTGCCCCGCCGATCTCCTGCTGGTCGTGGACGTCACCCAGCGCGAGTCGCTGACCCCATGGGTCGCGCAGGCCCTGCGGCAGACCGGGCAGATTGACGGGTTGGTGACGGCGGCGGGGAACCTCGCCGACCGGACGCTGGCGAAGATGACCGACGACGAGTGGTCCACCGTGATCGCCACCCACCTGACCGGGACCTTCCTCGCGGTGCAGGCGGTCCTCCCCTCCATGCAGCACTCGCGCACCGGGAAAATCGTGACGGTGATCTCGCAGGCCGGGCTCCACGGCCGCGTGGGCCAGGCCAACTACAGCGCGGCCA
>Ga0155282_1065_pt4 | contig 37217 bp, 29 predicted proteins | sample RifCSPhighO2_02_FD_106250 | JGI IMG/M metagenome (GOLD analysis project Ga0155282, IMG submission 106250) | Omnitrophica WOR_2 bacterium RIFCSPHIGHO2_02_FULL_68_15 | reverse complement strand
GAGGTTGGCCTGATCGAGGAGGCGCAGGACCGTCTTGCCGCCGTGCGAGATGGGCAGGATCGACACGCGGAAGTCCACCTCGTGCTCCTCCAGCCGGACCTTGAACCGTCCGTCCTGCGGCAGCCGCCACTCGGTGATATCCAGGCCGGACATGATCTTCAACCGCGAGAGCATCGGGTTCTGCACGGCTTTGGGGAAGCGGTGCCCTTCGATGAGCCGGCCGTCGATGCGGTAGCGCACCCGCAGCACGTCCGTCATCGGCTCGAGATGGATGTCCGACGCGCGGCGGCGCATGGCCTCGATCACCATGAGGTTGATGACCTGGACGACCGGCGCGTCGTTCAGCTCCGACTCGTTGAGCATCAGCGCGACCGCCGAGTCGAGGTTCTCCTCGGCGACCGGCTCCCCCGCGTTGGCGGGAGCCCCATCGCTGATCGGCGCGGCGGACGCGGAGTACGTCTGCTCGATGGCCCGGCGGATCTCGACCTCCGGTGAGAGGACCGGGTCGATCGCCACCTGCGTGAGCGCCTTCAGGTCGTCGATGGCGAAGATGTTCAGCGGATCGGTCATCGCGACCACCAGCCGCTCGCCGAACTTGGCCAGCGCGATGAGATTGTACTGGCGCGCGAGGCGCTCCGGGACCAACTTGGCGACGGCCGGGTCGATGCGGTACTTCGCGAGCGAGATCATCGGCAGCCCGAGCTCCTTCGAGAGCAGCTCCGTCAGCTTCGACTCTTCGATCACTCCTCGCTCGATGAGGAGGCGGGCGAAGCTCTTGCCGTTGCGGGTCGACTCCGAGACCAGCTCATCGAGCTGCGCTTTCGTCGCCGTCTGCTGCGCGATCAGGATATCCGCGATCCGCTGTTTGAAGCTACTCATGGGTAAACCCGCTCGGGGCTCGGGGCTCGGGGCTCGGGGCAAGATCGACCAGCCCCCAACCCTCAGCCTTCAGCCCACGGCCTCGAGGTGTCATTCTTCCACCACATCCCCGATGGTCGTCCGGAACACTTCATCCAGGCTCGTGACCCGTTGGGCCACCTTCGCCAGCCCCTGCTCCCGGAGCGACTTCATGCCGGAGCGCTGGGCCGCCTGCAGGATCTCGCGCTCCGGTAGGCGCTTCAGGACCAGCTCCCGGATCTCGGGCGTCATGATCAGCGTCTCCGCAATGACTTCGCGCCCCGCGTAGCCGGACTTGAAGCAGGAGCGGCATCCTTCCCCCCGCGCCAGCTCGAGCGGTTCGCCGCGCTCGTCCACCAGCCCCAGCTTGGTCGCCATCGCCTTCGCGGGCGTGTACGGCCGGACGCACTTCGGACACACCTTGCGCACGAGCCGCTGGCCGATGACCGCCATGACACACGAGTTGATGAGGAACGGCTCCATGCCCATGTTCACGAGCCGGACGACGGAGCCCGCCGCGCTGTTCGTGTGGAGGGTGCTCAGCACGAGGTGGCCCGTCAGCGCCGACTTGATCGCCATGTCCGCCGTCTCGGCGTCGCGGATCTCGCCCACCATGATGATGTCCGGGTCCTGGCGGAGGATGGACCGCAGCGCCTTGGCGAACGTCAAGCCGATGTCGGCTTTCACGCTCACCTGGTTGACGCCCCCCAGGTCGAACTCGACCGGATCCTCCACCGTCACCAGGTTCTTCTCCGGCGAGTCGATGAGCTTGAGCAGGGCGTAGAGCGTCGTCGTCTTGCCCGAGCCCGTCGGCCCGGTGGCCAAAATCATGCCGTGCGGCCGCTCCGCGCACGCCTTGAGCTTCTCGAGATCATCGGGCGAGAAGCCGAGCGTGTTGATGTCCAGCTTGATCTCTCCCTTGTCGAGGATGCGCAGACAGACGTTGCCGCCGAAGCTCGAGGGCAGGATGGACACCCGGAAGTCGATGAGGCGTTCATCCACCCGGAAGTTGAAGTGGCCGTCCTGGGGCAGCCGCCGCTCCGCGATGTTGAGGTCCGACATCACTTTGATGCGGGAGACCACGGCGGCGTGGAGGTGCTTCGGCGGCGCTTGGCCTTCCTGCAGCACGCCATCGACCCGGTAGCGCACCCGCACGCTTTTCTCCCGCGGCTCGACGAGGAGGTCGGACGCGTGCACATGGACCGCCTTCGTCAGGAGGGCGTCGGTCAATTTAATGACGGGTGCTTCCTGCGTCTGCTTGAGCAGCTTCTCGGCCTCGGACTCGGCTTCTTTCTCCGAGGAGATAATTTCCATGGTATTCGACTCGGCCTGCCGGACCATGTCGCGGAGCGTTTCTTCCACGCCCGTGCCGTAGTACTGGTCGATCGCGTCCCGGATGTCTTTGTAGGTCGTCAGGAGCGGGTTGATGTGCAGCCCCGTCAACGTGGCGATCGTGTCCAGCGCGAAGACGTTGAGCGGGTCCGCCATCGCCACGGTCAGCGTTTGGCCGATGCAGGCCACGGGGATGAGCTGGTACTGGACGGCCATGTCACGGGGAACGAGCGTCTTCAGGCTGGGGTCCAGCCTCATCCGTGAGAGGCTGATGGGGGGAATCCCGAGCCCCTGGCTGACGGCGGCGAGGAGATCGTCTTCCTTCACCAACCCGCGCTTGACGAGGATCTCCTGGAGGCTGCCGCCCTTCGTCCGCTGGACGGCCAGCACCTCATTCAGCTGGTCGGGGGTCACGAGGCTGCGTTGGAGCAACGCGTCCATAATGCGTTCCTTCAGGGTCGCCATGGGGGTTAGGGCCTCGCGGGGGCGGCGCCGTGGTTGCCCGACTTGTAGTGCTTCCCGATCGCTTCCTCGATGTCCGACGGCGTGCTCACGAACGTCTGGACCACGCACTTCGTCATCAGTTCGATATCCTCGATCGCCTTCACGTTGGAGGGGTCCGCCATCGCCAGCGTCAGCGCGTTGCCGATGCGATCGATGGGAATGAGGCAGTACTCGCGCGCCACCTTTTCGGGCACGAGCGACGTCAGGCTGACGTCGATCTCATAGTTGTCAAGCGGCAGGTACGGGAACCCATACTGGGCGGTCAAGGCGAGCGCCACATCCTCCTCCGTGACCATGCCGAGCTTGATGAGCACCTGGCCCATCAGGCCGCCATGCTCTTTCTGGTGGTCGAGCGCCTCCTCGAGCTTCTTGCGGGTGATGAGCCCCCGCTCGAGGAGCACCTCGCCGATCCGTTTCGTGATGATCCGTTTCGCCATGTGTGCTGGTAAAACCTATGTGAAATCCTTTCTAACGGTTCATCAAGCGCATGAGGTCGTCGGGGTCGCCGGACCGCCCCAGCGCGTGCTCGAGGGTGATGACCCGCTGCGTGTAGAGCTCGTAGAGCGTCTGATTCATCGTCCGCATGCCCTCTTTCTGTCCGGTCTGGATGACCGAGTAAATCTGGTGGATCTTCTGCTCCCGGATGAGCGAACGGACGGCGTGATTCACAAGCAGGAATTCGGTCGCCAGCACGCGGCCGCGGCCCGCCGCCTTCGGGATGAGCTGCTGGGAGACGATGCCCAACAGCTCCAGCGACAGCTGGATCCGGACTTGATTCTGCTGGTTGGCCGGGAACACGTCGACGATACGGTTGACCGTCTGCATCGCATCGGAGGTGTGCAGCGTCGCCAGGACCAGGTGGCCGGTTTCCGCGACGATGAGGGCGGTCTCGATGGTTTCGAGGTCGCGCATCTCACCGATGAGAATAACGTCGGGGTCCTGCCGCAGGACGTGCTTGAGTCCCTGAGCGAACGACTGGGTGTCGCTGCCCACTTCCCGCTGATCCACGATCGAGCGCTTGCTCGTGTGCGTATACTCGATCGGGTCCTCGATCGTCACGACGTGGTAGTCCTTGTTGGTGTTCAGGTAGTCCACCATTGAAGCGAGGGTCGTGGTCTTGCCGGAGCCGGTCGCCCCCGTGACGAGGACGAGCCCTTTGGGTTTCTCGCAGAAGTCGGTCATGATCTTCGCGGGCAGCCCCAGCTCCGAGAAGCTCAGGATGCGGAAGGGCAGCATGCGGATCGCCACCCCCACGTACCCCTGCTGGATGAAGTAGTTCGCGCGGAACCGGGCCAATCCCTCCACCGAGAACGCGAAGTCCAGCTCCTTCCACCGCTCGAACCGCTCGACCTTTTCCGGAGCGATCAGGCTGTAGGCGAGCTCCCGCACGTCGTTGCCCGAGAGCGGCGGGTGGTCCATCGCCACGAGCCGGTCGTCCAGCCGCAGATGCGGCGGGAGGGCCGCGCCCAGGTGCAGATCGGTCGCACCCTGCTCGACCACCATCCGGAGCAGCGCGTCCATGCTCAGCTTCAACGTTCCTGCCATCACGCCGACCTCCTCCTTGGCCCACCGCTGTCGTACCTCATGGCGTCCACGATGCGCTGCTCGAATTGCCCGGCGGTCGAAACGCCTTCCCCCGTCAGGTTCAAGCGCCGGAGGGCGTTCACCATGGCGGCCAGGATCTGCGTGCGGGAGAGCTTCGTGCCGGAGGAAAACTGCGCGTCTTTGCCGAGCTGGTCCAAGTAATCCACCTGCTCGCGGTTGAGGAGCGCAATGACGCGGTGGGAGGAACGGCTGGGGCTCTGGTGGTTGCCGGGCAGGTTGTTGTGCTGTGGCATCGCTCGTCGCCCAAAGATCGCTCAACACAAAAGGCGGACGCCCGATGAAAAGGCCGTCCGCCATTCCGTGGCAGCCCTGCCGCCTCCGGCCGGTGCTTACCGGTGTACGGTGTACCGGTTAACCGGTACACCCGTCCACCCGTTCACGGCCGAAGGCCGATGGCTTTGCGTCCCACCCTCACGGGTGGTTTGCCCTTTTCACGCGGTGCTGCTGAATTGTCCCGTCCCGCGCCATTGACGCGGGACGCCTCTTTGGACTATACCACACGGTGCACAAAATCATCAAGTCGACTTGTGGAAAAATTTCCTTGTTCCCTTTGCACCAAATGCACTTTGGCAGGAGACGTCACGTCAGCCGGTCCGTCCGGCGCACGCTCTGCAGGAAACCCAGCGCGATCCAGGCGGAGCACATCGCGGTCCCGCCGTAGCTCACAAGCGGCAGCGGGATCCCGACGACTGGGAAGAGTCCCATCACCATGCCCATGTTCACGCACGCCTGGTAGGCCAGCCAGGAGAAGACGCCCACGGCCAGCAGCCGGCCGTAGGGCTCGGACGTGTCCTGGGCCAGATGGACGGTGCGGGTCAGCAGGAGAGCGAAGAGCCCGGCGACCGCGAGGCAGCCGAGGAAGCCCCACTCCTCGCCGATCACCGAAAAGACGAAGTCGGAGTGGCGCTCCGGGAGGAAGCTGAGCTGGTTCTGGGTTCCCGACAGCCAGCCGCGTCCCCACAGCCGCCCGGAGCCGATGGCGATCACCGATTGGATGATCGTGTAGCCCGCCCCCAGCGGATCGACCTGGGGATTGAGGAACACGATGAGGCGGTCCCGCTGGTAATCCTTCAGCACATGCCAGCCGAGCGGCAGGAGCCCGGCCAGCCCGCCGGCGAGCCAGGCAAGATGGCGGCGGGAGATGCCGGCGGCCCAGACCATCCCGAGCCAAATGACGCAGAAGATCGAGGCGGATCCCAGGTCCGGCTGGATGAAGACGAGGAACGCGGGAACGCCGGCCAGCGCGAGCGACGTCACCAGCGCGCGGGCCGGCAATGGCGTCGGCTGGCCGGCAAGATACCGGGCGAGCAGCCAGACGGTGGCCAGCTTCATCGGCTCCGAGGGCTGGAGGCTGACCCCGAAGAGCGAGAGCCAGCGCGTGGCGCCCAACCGCACAGCACCTGCCGCCAGGACGAACAGGAGTGCTGCGAGCGCCAGCGCGTAAGCCGGCCCGGCCAGATCCGACCAGCGCCGGTAATCGAAGCGGGACACCCCGAACGAGGCCGCCAGGCCAAGGGCAATCCACCAGCCGTGCCGGACGGCGAGCGCGGGGTTGAGCCTCGCCGCCGCGCTCACCATGGTCAGGCCGCTGAGGAGGGTCAGGACGAGCGCGGGAAGGAGGAGGCCGAGGTCCCAAGCGCGTGAGAAGCGGCGGGAGAGGCTCGATCTCATTTCAATACCCAGGCTGTTAGTTTTGAAATACGTTTCATGGATGCGCCTCTCACAGCGTCTCTGGAGCAACAACGTACTCGCACACGGCCCGGGCGATTTCCGCCGGCAGATCGCCACCGGCTCCCCCATGCTCGGTGACGATCGCCAGCGCCACGCGGGGATGCTCCATCGGGCAGTACCCCACAAACCAGCCGTGGGTCTGCCCCTCCACGTGCGTCTGCGCCGTCCCGGTCTTGCCCGCAATGGTCACAAGCCTGCTCATCGCCCGCATGCCGGTGCCGGACGGGTCGTTCACGACCGCCTTCATCCCCACACGGACCGCGTCGATCGTCTGCGGCGACCACTGCACCCGGCGGCGCGGAGGCGGCGGGGGGAACTCGCGTTCGCCGGCGCGCCGGACAACCCAGGGCTGCACGAGCGCACCACCGTTGGCGAAGATGGCGGCCACGGAGGCGATCTGCAGAGCCGTCACCAGGATCTCCCCCTGCCCGACGCTCAGCAGCGCGACTTCCCCCTCTGAGAGCCGCCGGGTGGGCAGATGTCCCGGCCGCTCCTCGAGCGGCCAGCCGGTCCGATGAGAGAACCCCGCATCCTTCATCGCCTCGAGCAGCCGGGCGGCACCCAGCCGGCGCCCGACCTTCATGAAGTACACGTTGCAGGACTGCATCAGCGCCTCGCGCAAATTCATCGGCCCGTGCCCGTCACGGTTCCAGCAGTGGATCGTCCGGTCGCCGATGGTGAGCGAGCCGGGACACTGCAGGACGGTCGACGGCGTGATGATGCCCGCTTCGAGCGCGGCGGCCGCAACGATCAGCTTCACGATCGATCCCGGCTGGTAGACGCCGACGGCGGCGCGGTTCAGCATCGGAGACGCCGGGTCCTCGAGGTACTCCGTCACGGCGGCGGCATCCGAGACGGCGAACGCTTCAGGCGAAAACGCCGGGCGGCTCACCATGGCCAGGATCTCGCCGGTGGCGGGATCGAGCGCAACGGCGGCACCCGCCTGACTGCCAAACGCCTGCTCGATGAGCGACTGGAGCGGGACTTCCACGGTCAACTCCACGCGCTCGCCGGAAACCGCCTCCCGTTCTCCGACCACCCGAATCTGCCGCGCCCGATGGTCCACCTCCACCATGAGCCCGCCAGAGCGCCCGCGCAGCTCAGGGTCGAGCAGCCGCTCCAGCCCCAGGCGGCCGACGAGGTGCTGGGGACGAACGCCGTACTGCTTCAGCTTCGGCAGCTCCTCGGCGGTGGGCTGGCTCAGGTGGCCGAGGAGATGGGCCGCGCGCGTGCCGCCGGGATAGTGGCGCACCGTTTCCGGCTTGACCAGGAGGCCGGGCAGCTGCCACCGCTCCTCCTCGAGCCGGATGGCGACGTCCTTGGGCACGTGCGAGACGATCGTGGCGGGGATGAACGCGAGGCTGCGTTGCTTGTTGTACGCGCGCCGCAGGACCTCCGGCGAGCGGTGCACCAACGCGCCGACGCGCGAGAGCACGCCGGGGAAATCCTCCAGCTCCTGCGGCACGATCGCGACCCGGAAGACCGTCTGGTTGGAGGCCAGCAGCCGCCCCCGGCGGTCGACCATCAGCCCGCGGGGTGCTTGTTCCGGCACCAGCCGCAGCCGGTTCTGCTCCGCGAGGGTGCGGTAGTAGCCGCCCCGGATAATTTGGAGATGGAGGAGGCGCAGCACCAGCAGGCCCAGCGTCACGCTCACGAGCCACTGCAAACGGACGAGGCGGTTCATCCCACCACCTGCGCCAGGCGGCGCACCACCACGAAAGCGCCGTACGTCAGGGCCAAATGCGCCGCCGCCAGCCCCGCCACCGGCAGCGACCACAACTCCTGGAGCCACAGCGAGCCAACCGTGAGGAGCAGCGAGGAGACGAGCACCAGCGTCCCCTGCACCCGCTCATCCGACGCGTCCCACTGCCCGGCAACCCAGTGGACGCTCCACCCCGCCGCCAGGTAGCCGGCCGCCACGGCAGCGGGCATCCGAACCGCCCATACGAGCGAGCAGCCCGCGGCCGATGCGCACAGGATCGGCCAGCGCTCCGGCCTGCTCGCCACGGCAAGCACCAAACCGACCAGCGTGAGATTCGGCGCCAGCCATGGGTCGGGCGAGGCCAGCGCGAGCGCCGCATGGGCGGCACAACAGCCGAACAAGAGGACGAGCGGCGATCGCGGCGTGCGCCGCGACATGGTGATCATCCCACCACCTGCGTGACGTCGCCGAAGGCGACGTGGGTCGCCAGGCCGCTGGCTGTTCTCTCGGTTGCCTGGCGACCGGCCTCCGGCCAACACACAGGTGGTGGGATCATCGCCCTTTCCGGGCAGCCGCGGCTGCCGGTGCCGCGCTCGTCGAGGCCGGCAGGACGCAGAGCACCTCTTCCAGCCGGCTCAACCTGGCGGCCGGGTCGACCGACGCCATGGCGGAGCCGGTCAGCTCATCCCGCGCGACATGGACCACGGTGCCTAGCAGCAGCCCTTTCGGAAACGGCCCGCCGAGCCCCGCGGTCACCACCCGGTCGCCCTCCTGGATGTCGGCATCGGCGTCCAGGTAGATGAACGCGCACTGCCCCCACCCCTTCCCCACGAGCAGGCCGGTCTCGCGAGAGCGCTCCACCAATCCGGCGACGCGGCTTTCGGGGTCCGTGAGCAGCAGCACGAGGCAGGCCGCGGGATGGAGCTCCACCACGCGGCCGATGAGCCCGGAGGCGTCCACGATGACGGTATCGAGGCTGAGCCCGTCGCGTGCGCCCCGGTCGAGCAGCACCGTCTGCTGAGCCGGAAGCGTGGAGCGGCCGATGACGGAGGCGGTCAATCCCTGGCGCTCTGGGATGAGGTCGAGCAAGGCTTGTCCCTGCTCCGAGCGCCGCAGCGCTTCCCGAAGCTGGCTCGCCTCCATCTGCCGCTGGACCAGTTCCGCGCGGAGGCCGGCGTTTTCATCCGCCAACCCGGGCAGGCGCGGCAGCAGGAGGAGCGCCTGGACGGCGCCCTTCACCAGCGTGAAGGGCAGGCGCAGGACGACGAGGGCGACGTGGCGGAGGGGAGCGTGGAAGTAGAAGGCGCCAACGAGGAGAGCGCCGATGAGCGCGACGCGCGGTGACTGGCGCATGACCAACGGTCTGCCCTAGGTCACGCTGCCGGTCGGGGAGCCGAGGCCCGAACAGCGGCCCAGGCGGCGGAGAAGATGTGGTGCGTGACTAAAATTCAGTGCGGGTCGCTGACACGGCGATTCGGCTTCGGAGGTACCGGACGTTCTCCAACCCCTTCCCCACTCCGAGGGCCACGGCGGTCACGGGATTCTCCGCAATGTGGACCGGCAGACCCGTTTCCTCCGAGATCAGCCGGTCGAGGCCCCGCAGGAGCGACCCGCCCCCGGCCAGCACGATGCCGCGGTCGATGAGGTCGGCGGACAACTCCGGCGGCGTTTTTTCAAGCGTCAGACGGGCGGCCTCCACAATCGAGCGCACCGGCTCGGAGAGCGCCTCGCGGACTTCCTCCGAGGTGATGGTCACCGTCTTGGGCAGGCCGGTCACGAGGTCCCGGCCGCGCACCTCCATGGTCAGCTCTTCATCGAGCGGGTAGGCGGAGCCGATCCGGATCTTGATCTCCTCGGCGGTCCGCTCCCCGATCATGAGGTTGTAGGCCTTCCGGAGGTGCTCGATGACGGCCTGGTCCATCTCATCGCCGGCGATCCGGATGGACCGCGCGATGACGATGCCGTCGAGCGAGATGACCGCCATCTCGGTTGTGCCGCCGCCGATGTCAATGATCATGTTCCCGCCCGGCTCATGGATGGGCAGCCCGACCCCGATGGCGGCGGCCTTGGGCTCCTCGACCAGGAAGACTTCGCGCGCGCCGGCGCGGAGCGCTGAGTCCCGCACCGCGCGCTTCTCGACCTCCGTGATGCCGGAGGGGATGGCGATCACGACGAGCGGCTTGTTGAGCTTGCGCGGCTGGACCTTCTTGATGAAGTAGCGCAGCATCGCCTCGGTGATCTCGAAATCGGCGATGACGCCGTCTTTCATCGGGCGGATCGCGGAGATGTTGCCGGGGGTGCGGCCGATCATGCGCTTGGCCTCCTCCCCGACGGCGAGAACCTGGGATGACCCCCGCTGGATGGCGACCACGGAGGGCTCGCACAGCACAATCCCCCGGCCCTTGACGAAGACGAGGGTGGTGGCGGTCCCGAGGTCGATGGAAATGTCCTGCGAGAACAGCCCCAGCGCGAAGTTCCAGATAGCCTGCAAGCCTTGGAGGCGCGGTAGCGGCATAGGAGGGTGAATCAGCGGGCTCATCCTAACAGAGGCCCTAGTCCTTGTCAACGGTTTTTACCGTCGGTGACCCCGCAAGGAGGCGCAGGCGGTCGAAGAACTCCGGGAAGGATTTGGCCACGCACTCGGCTCCCCGCACGGTCACCGGGGCCCGGGCGGCCAGCGCGGCCACCGCGAGACTCATGGCGGTCCGGTGGTCGCCCGCGCTGTCGACCGTAGTCCCGCCGGCGAGGCGGCCGCCGTCGATCTCGACCGTATCGGACCCCGTGACCCGGATGGCTGCTCCCAGCCGCAAGAGCCCGGTCACCATCGACTGGATCCGGTCGGTCTCCTTGACGCGCAGCTCGCCGATGCCCGAGAACCGGCTCACCCCCGTAGCACAGGTGGCCGCCACCATCAGAATGGGGAGTTCATCGATGACGGCCGGCGCGTCCTCCGGCTTCAGCGCGAGGGCGCGGAGCGGGCTGGCCTCCACGGCGATCGTGCCTCTGGGCTCCCACTGCTCGTCGGTGAGCGTGGTGGTGATCCGCGCGCCCATGCGGGACAGCGCGCTCACCAGCCCCATGCGGCTCGAGTTGAGGCCGACGTCGCGGAGGCTCACCCGCGAGCCGGGCACGCACGCCGCCGCCACCAGGAAGAACGCGGCGCTGGAGATGTCGCCGGGCAGCACGAGGGTGCCCGGCGCCGTGAGCGGGCCGGGCTCCACGGAAACAGCGCGACCCGTCCGGGTCACGCTCACCCCAAAGTTGCGCAGCATGCGCTCGGTATGGTCGCGCGTCGGGGCACGCTCAACGACGGTCGTCCGACCGTCGGCGAAGAGACCCGCGAGGAGCACGGCGGACTTCACCTGGGCGCTGGCCACCGGGGTTTCGTAGCGAATCGCCTTGAGTGGACGGACCCCTCGAATGCGGAGCGGCGGATGGAGCTCGCCCGCAGCCTGACCCGCTCCATCGACTCTAGCACCCATCAGCGCCAGCGGCTCGGCGATGCGCCGCATGGGCCGCCGGCTGAGCAGCGGCCCGGCGGCCAACGCTGAGGTAAAGGGCTGCCCCGCGAGGAGGCCGGCCGCCAGGCGCAGCGTCGTGCCCGACTCGCCGCAGAAGAGCTCGCCCGTCGGCTGGCGCAGTCCATCGAGGCCCAGACCCGTCAGCCTGACCGCATCGCGCCCGCGATGGACAGGCACGCCCAAGCCTTCGATGAGGGCGAGCGTCCGCTGACAATCATCCGACGCGGGCCACGGGCTGACGGCGGTCTGGCCATTGGCGATGGCGCCGAGGAGGAGTGCCCGGTGGCAAATCGCCTTGTCCGGGGGAAGGCGCAGCGTTCCGGTGAGCGGAGGGGCGGGATGGATGATCGCGTCCATGGCAACAAAAAAGCCCCCCTTGGCGGGGGACCGTTCACCCTCCTTCGCCGGACGCCCCGCTTCGCCGGAGCGAAGCCCTGCTTCGCCGTAGCGAAGCTCCGGCTTCGCAGAGGCGAGCCCCGGCTTCGCAGAGGCGAGCCCCGCCCTTGGGCGGGGAGGAAGGCGAAGGAGGGTGGCTTCGGAGCGGTTCCGCCCCACGGGCGTTCAGGAAGGTGCCACGGGCTTGCCCGTGGGGCTCCACGGCCCGGCGTCAGGCCGCCACATGATCAGACTCTTCTGCGTCGTGCGGAACCGGCGGACGCGGCGGGCTACAGCGCCCTGACGGTGTCCCCTTCCCGAATACTGCTCTTCTTCGAATCCGGCAGGATCGCCGCGGCGGAGAGCTCATCGTACACCTTCTCCACCTTGACCCGGCCGAGCACTTCGTTGCCGCGGGCAATTTGGAATTCCTGGCCCACCGCCACCCCATGGTTCTTGCCGAGGTTCATCACGACGAAGTCGTATTCGCGGTTGATGACGACGACCTGGCCGGCCGCCGACGGCGTGGCGCTGATCGGCATGACCATGCCCCCACCCGCCTCTGTGCCGGACGCCCCGCCGCTCACGAGCACCCGATCGAGCTCAACAGTAGACGGGTCCGTCGCCATCAGCTTGGCTTCGAGGTCGTTCTTCGCCCGCTCGAGCTCGGCCACCTGCCGCTTCGCCTCATCGCGCTCGGACTGGAGCTTCCCGATCTGACTCGAAACTTTGGAGGATTCGCTTTTCGCTTGGTCAAGGTCCTTCGTCAGCCGGGTGATCTCGCGCTCGCGGTCCTCGATGGAACGCGTCAAGGTCTCCTGCGCCTGCAAGCTGTTGGCCAGCTCTTCCTGCGACTCGGCGAACGAGCGCTGGGCGCCGGTCAGATCCTCTTCAAGACGCGCCTTGGCCTGCTGGACGGTCTCGATGCGGCTCTTCAGATCGCTGTTCTCGGATTCAGCGAGCTGGAGATTCCGCTGGACCACTTGAAGCTGCTCCCCTTTCTGAATCACCACATAGATGGCAAACGCGGCGACGCCCATCGCCAGCGCTGCCAAGATGCTGAGGAGCGGCGTCAGCATTTTCCCCGCCTGCGAACGGCGCAGCCAAGCCCATGTCTGCATCCAGTCGTCCTCCCTCATCACTTCGTTGCGATCACCAGACCGAATAGATGAGTTTGACTCTACCATAGGCGGTCTGGGCTGTCAATCAATCGCATCGCGCCTGTCAATGAGAAAACTCTACGCCGCAGCTTCACAACGCGGCAACGGGTATGGTAGACTTCCGGTGACAAGTGAATTGGGTACGCTCCGTTGAGAAACGCAAACCTCCCCGCCAACGAACGGTGGCGGGGGCCCGTCTGAGCAGGGCGGCGGGTGCCGTAAGGCAGGGACGCAAAGCTTCAGTTCCGTGCCGCGATACTGAGAGCGGGCATCGCGCAAGGAAGGCTGGGCTGCCACAGGGAGGAAGCCTCTCAACCAGCGGAGAGGCTTTTTGCGTTCATGGCCATTACGAAGTATTGGCGGGCGTGGGGAATTGTCGCCGTTCTTGCATGCGTGGGGCTCTCCGCGTCGAACGCCCAGGCGGCATCTTCCAGCGCCAGCGCGCAGGTGATCATCATCATGCCGGAGCGTCGTTCCCCGCCGTCAGATCCGAACGGCTCCACCAATCCCTTGGACGTCTTCCCTGCCGCTTCGCGGACCCCGATGGAACGGACCACTACCTTCCTCCAGGATGGCGATGCGGTGATGATTCTCCACACCGAAACCGAACCGTTCTGACTCATCTCTCAGTGATCCTGTCCTGGACCGGGAATCAGCCGCACGGCGAAGTCTGCCTTGCTGGCCTCTTCCCCGGCTACCAACGTCACGACGAGGGGCGTCTTGGAAACCAACTCGTAGCCCTTCGGCAGATCCTCTTCGTAGATGCTGAGGAGGTAGCCGCCGGGGGACAGAGGCTCAAACTGAAACTCGCCGTCAGGGTTGGTCTTCCGGAAGTCGTCACTCGGTGACAGAATGACGGCGACGTGCTCCAGCGGCTCCTCCTGCGGCTGGAAGACCCCATCGCCGTTGCCGTCGATGAAGACGGTGCCCCGAAGGGACGCCGCTTGGACGAGAGGAAACGACAGCCGCGCGGTGTGGTACCGTGTGACCGTCACCTGCTGGTGCGGCTGCATGACCATCCACGACGCCGGGAGGTCCGACAAATCCAGGTGGACCTCCGCCAGACCCGGGGCCACACGCGAAAACGCGAACCATCCCTGGGCATTGCTCGCCACCTTCTTGCCTTCGCCGAGCCGCGCGATCGCATCCTCCACCCCCGGCTCGCCGGCATCGGACAGGCCGTTGTTGTTCAGGTCATGAAAAACCAGTCCCTCGATCCTACCGAACGCAGGCGGGGTCGAAAAACCGAAGTCCTTGGAGAACAGGAAGAGGACGGACCACTCCCGCGGCCAGCGGCCCCGCTCGGTATCCAGGCTATAGGAGTTGACATTGTACCGCGCCCCGACCCGTGTCCCGGTCAACACCTCATAGTCAACGCCTAGGCCGCCGGAGAGCGTATTCCGGGTCTCGGCGCTGTCGGTGAGGGTGCGGCCGTACGATGCGTTCATGGACGAGTTGAGCTTGGGGGTGATTTGATAGTTGATGTCGAACGTCGTGTCCAGGCTGGAGTCGTCCTCCTCGAATTCACGCATCGTCCGCCTCAGCCGCTCGCTGACATCCCAGCTCGAGCCCCTGCCGAACGACCGGAACAGCGTGACGCCGGCTCCGTGCGAGACGCTGTCGGATCCGGCTGGTGCATTATTCCGGTAGTACTGATACGACGTCAGCAGGCGGGTATCGAACAGGAACGGGAGGAAGTAGTCGACGCCGTAGGAGACCCCCCGGTTGCTTGAGCCAGCGGCCGGGCCGGATGGGTTCGCGACCGACTGGCCGAAGTTGAGGTTCAGCGATTGATCGCTCGTCAACTGGTAGGCGGTCGACAACGAAACGACCTGATTGTCGGAGGTCGTCGCCTCGTCGCTGCGGTCCACGTTGTTCCGGTAGCGCAGCAGGCTGCTCGAAACCGACCAGGCGTTGGTGAGCCGGTACGTCCCAAACCAGCTGGCCCCCTGGTAATCCCGGTAGATGGCGGGATCGCCCAGAGACGCGTACTCGTTCCCGACGAACTCGTAGGCGAACCGCATCCGGTAGCGCTCCTTGTCCGCGTCCAGAGCAGCCCGCCAGTCCCAATCGCCCACGGCCGTGTCCGGATCGTTATCGGGGTTGTACTGCGCATGGGCGACCTGTCCGGAGAGCGCCCAATGATTCGGCAGCGCCAGCACCGCTTGACCGAATGAAACGAGGTTATTGCGGGGCAGCGCCGAGGTGCCGGAGCGCTCCGGTAGATCCGCCTCGTTCTCGAGATAGAACAGGCCACTTTGCAGCCACAGCCAGTCGGTCGGAATGAGTTCCTGCCGCGCCTCCGTCAGCTGCCCCAGATATTTCACCGAGCCGGAGCTGCCCGACGTGAAGGTGTCCGTCTGGCCCCATGACAGGGTGGTAGCCGACCGGTCGGTCCGGAACGACTCCAGCGGCCGGTAGGGATTTCTGGTGAGGGGGCCCAGCGGAACCGCTGACGGTTCGCCCCAGACCTTCCTCACTTTGACGCCGTGAAATTCCTCAAACTGCGAGCGCAACGGGAACAGGTCGGAGCGCTGATCGAAGAGGCCGACGAAGAGATCCGGCTTCCGGAGATTGAGGTAGGTGTAGTCATGCTGCAATTCTCCGTGGATGTCTTTCCGGACCGACTCGAATGCCACGTCGTAATCCAGCACCCGGCCCCTGCCCAGCGTCGTCAGGTTGCGGAACGGTTCCTCGGCATGAAGATGGTCATGGCTGTAGGTGATGGTGCCGGTGATATCGATGGCGGGCCGGGCCGACTCCGGAACATATCCGGGCTCGCCGGCGGCCGCTTCGACCTGCAGAGGCTGCTCGGCCTGCTCGGTCAACCGTTGGGCCGCGGCCTCGGCCTGCAGCTGCTCTTCGGACTTCGGCACGGTGTAGGTGCGCAATGGCGCCATCGCAGTCGCCGTCTCGAGGAAGAGGGTCTTCTGCGTCTCGTCGTATCGCGTGCGCAGCTCCAAGTGCTCCCTGAGCTCGTCCTCGTTGATGAGCAGTCCGGGATCGGACGACGACAGCGTGAACTGTCTCATCTGGCCGTCAGAAGACACGATCTGGATCTTGCCGCCCCCCAGGCTGATAACGCTGTCGCCGAGTGCTGATGCGACATCCTTGAGCGGAACCAGCAACTTGCCCTGTTGGGTGATCGGCGGCCGTTCCAACGGCACTGGCTCTCCGTTGAGCACCACCTGGATTCCGAACTGCGGGCCCGGTGGAGGAGCGGGAACGCTTCCGCTCTCAGGAGGAGGCGGGGAGCGTTCAGACGAGGGGGGTTCTTCGGTGCCACCGAGCGCCGTCTTCGCCAACGCATCCCTGGTGAGCCGTGTCAGCGCATCTTGGACGGCGCTCTTGATCCGTTCCTTCTCGGGAGAGCCTTTCGCCTCGCCATGCTCTTCGCCGGTCGAGACCTCTGAGGGTTTTCCCCCAACCCGTATCGGACTAGGGCCGGGACCGGGAGACGGTGAAGCGGTAGCCGATGCTTCGGTTGTCTGTGGCGAAATCGCCGCCTGTTCTTCAGGAGTGGTTGTGACGATCGTGGCCACCACGCCCATGGTTCCCGTAGCAGTTTTGCCCGGCAGAGACATAGGACGAGTCCGAGGAGCTGCGACCTGCTCTGAGGCGGAACCGGCCGCTGGAGTCGCGAGGGACTCGGTGGTCTCTCTCCTGCTAGTCGATGGACTTGGTCGCGATCCGGCGAGCATCGTGTTCGCCTGTTTGATGGCTTCGTCGATCGCCATCTCTCTCGACGCCCTCCGCGCGATGGCGGTTTCCCATGGCGCCGCAGACACCGGTGTCATCGTAGAGGAAGGGGTAGCCGCGGCCACGGACGGTGGACTAAGAGCGGGTATCCCGCTGGCACGGGAAGCTCGTGGCGCGGGTAGTGCCGGAGCCACAGCTGGGCTGACTGGAACGCTGGATTCCCGCTTTCTCAGCGCCGATACCGCGTTGTCCATTGCCGCCTGCATCACGGCGGAACGCATGAGCTCTCGCGAAATCCGCTCGTTTTCTTTTTCCTCCTCGGACGGCCGGTGAGGCGGCGGTGAAACCACTTGCTGGGGAGCCGGGGTGGGCTGTTCTGGTAATCTCCTCTGTGCTGCTGGGTAGGGTGGTGGCTCCGCGAGGATCTTCACGTACGCCAGCGCCTCAGGATGATTCGGCTGAATCATCAGCGCCTTCTGGAACTCGTGGAGCGCAGCCGCGCGCTGGCCCTGGTGATAGTATTCTTTGGCGATCTTCACGAGCCAGTCCGCCGTCAACGAGTTGCGCCGCTGCTCAGCAAAACAGCGCTCAGAGGAGGACAACACATTGAGGAGGAAGACCGCCACGATCAGACTGAGAGCACGCGGCGAATGAGCACACGCCATCGCCAGCGCCGGTCTGGGTTTCTTCGCCTTAACATGCCCACCCATCTACCAATCGCACCCGGACAGACTACCCAGGAGCCAAGCGAACATCCCGCTCTCTGTTTCAGAGAACCGGGTGTTGTCATTCCTCAACATCGGTAAATGTTTATTAAACATTTGAATTACGGACACCAAAATAGCACCCGGGACTCTGCTCGTGAAACCTCCAAGTCGTACGGACCAACTGTGGCACTCGCCGCTGGTGCATGATGGGGTCGCGGGGGGAATTCACGGAACTTCAAACGAACGCTCTCCGACAATGAGCGTCCGCGCCCCATAGTCCACCTCAGCCTTGAGCTGATAGTTCCCTTTCGGCAACGGCTCCTCCAACTGCACCGAGAAGGTACGGAGGGTCTTCGGCAAGATGCCCAGGTTGTTTGGATTCAGCTGCACTTGCCGGACTTTCTTCCCTAAGGGATCGAACACTTTGACAAGGCCGGCGGGCCGGATGAGGAGATTGCCGTCGTTGAACAGGGCGACCACGGCTCCACTCGGCGGTTTGAAGGCGATAGCCTTCAGTTTCGCGTCGTACCGTTCGGTCCCCGGGACGACCGCTTCCACCAGCGCCCCAACCCGGAAGTTCACCCCGATGCCCTGCTCCGTATAGGAGGGACCGGTCTCGAAAAAAATCATGGCGTAATGCCCGCCGGTGACCCCTTCAGGAACCGTCACGCTGACCCGCACGTCCTTCGACGATTTGGCTGGGATTTCAAGCTCTTTGGGCACGACCTCAACCCAATTGGCGCAGGACCACTCCGTGCTGGCAGGCGGCGGGAACTCATGGGTGCCGTCCGGCAGGAACACGACATCCTGGACGTAGACGGTCAGGTGCATCGAGGCGTCGGGCTTCTCATTCCGCACGGTGAGCATCTGCCCCCGGCGCTTGCCGGCGGCGACCGAGACCTGCACTCTTGCCGGATCAACGCTGAAGCCAAACGCCCAGGCGGCCGGTGCGGCAGCGAGCACCACCACGACACCAGCCAGACCATAGACCATAGACCGTAGACCACCAAAATATAGGAGGGTTCGCTGCGGTCTGTCGTCTGTGGTCTGTCGCCCGCTCTTCATAGCACCTCCGTCAATGTAAAGCGAATATTGGCCTGATAGGCGCCGCTCACTTGGGCCTCAGGAAGCTTCAGCAGGTACCGGAACTGGATGCGGACCGGACGGCCGTCGGCTTCTCCCGGCCCGCTGATATACACCAGGTTCGGCGTCGCACTGAAGCTCTGGAATTGGTTAGGGGTGACGACCGTACCGTTTCCGTCCGTTCTGGTGACCTGCCAGCCGACATTCTCAAAAGGGATGGACTCGGCCCCCGATGTGAGTGGCTGCAGTAGGCTGATCTTCAAATACCACGTCACGCCGCCCGTGGACGCGCAGGTCACCTCGGTATGGAAGCTGCCGGACTGCGCGAGGGCCTTCTCTTCACCCGGCTGCATCAGGCCGAAGAAGAGCGAGCGGTGGTCGGTTGACAGCTCCAGCGCCGCAAACGCTGGAGTCGCCACCAACAGACAACACCACACGGCAGTGGCAAAGCGACACAGTGGCCCAGTGGCCAAACGTCTTACTGTGCCACTCCGCCACTCCACCACTCCGCCACTCATGGAGTCTCCGCCATGGTAAAGACGATCTGTCCGATATAGTTGCCGGCTAACGCATCCAGCGGAGCCGAGAGGCTGTACTGGAATCGCAGGATGACCTCATGGCCGCGATCGTCATCTCCCTGGCTGGCATAGATGAGTGCGGGCTGTTCTGAGAACTCATGGAAGTCCGAGCGGCCGCCCACCGGCTCACCGTTGCCCGTGGAGTCCACGATCTTCCACTTGAGGCTGGCCGCCGGCAAATGATGGGCGCCTTGCACATGTGTAAGGGAGACAAGCTGCGCCTTGAGATACCAGGGCCGTCCCGAGTTGGACCGGCATCGGATCTCATTGAAGCCCCGCCCCTCGCCCAGGATTTGCGTCTTGCCAGGCGAGACGTTGTTGAAGGCTAGGCTGGTCCGACTCAGGCCGAGGCTGAAAATGCTGGCCACTTCGACGGAGGCGGAGAGATCTTCGATGCGCTCCTCAAGCGCCGCCACGCGGCCGGGGCATGCGCACAGCCAGAGCACTACAGTGGCCAGCGCCAGCAACCGGACAGTCAATCTCGACCCCGATTCGCAAGCCATGCCTCGCATCCTCTCCACAACGTGCCAGCGCCCCCCGAGGGATCACTCGCCAGCCCGGAGGGCGCCGCTGCACTAACCCGCTGTCTTGACTATCCACGTATCGTGATGACGGACTGATCGTGCTCCTTGCGGTCCCGCCGGTGCGCGGCAGCCCGCCACGCCGATTAGGTCGACGACAACGTGAAGGTGATGCGCCCGGTGTACGCCGCCGCCCTGCCAGGAACCCCCAGCAGCCGCAGCCGGTAGTTGAATGGGGCGCTACCTGCAAACGGCTCGGTGAGCGTCCGCGTGAAGGTGTTCAGCAGCTCCCAGTCGCCTGACCCGCCGCCGGCTGAGCTGCCGTCTATTCTGAAGAACCCGCCGAAGAACACGTCCATGATGCTCGACAACTGGGTCGATCCGGTGTCGCCCGTCACGGTCGCCGCCAAGGTCATGCTCGAGCCATTGGCGACGATCGACGCCAAATGCCAGTTCTTGCCGCTCTCACTCCGGTATGGAGCGTACATGTGGATCGGGCTGCCGGTGCCTGGCATGTCCACGTCATCGTACTTGTTAAATACCACCACAGTCGCCGAACCCCGGCTGGTGACGGAGTTCACGTCTCTGATGAGACTGAGCTCCGCCCGCACGGTCACGCTCGCCGACACGTCTGCCGTCACCGGCGGGGCCGTTGCCGCGTCCAACGGTGTCGCCTCCAGCGCCACCAGCGCAGCAATGACTGCCCCGACCATCATCTTTCTCGCAGATGTATCCATCGTCGTTGCCCCCCCTCATTACGAGTTACCGGCCGCAGCCAATTGCCGCATACAATTGATCTACTTTAGAAAAGATTATACGAATCCTGAGACAAAAATATGTGCTTCTATCTTAAGAAAATTCTGCAGCGCTGTCAACACAAAAACGTGCGACACGGCCCTCATTGGCTCCGCCGAGGCACTCGTCGCACCGCCCATCAGGACTGAGCCCCCCCCCGAAACTCATCCAACCCCGACTAGATACTTCAGCGCGCGGACACCGAACGATGCCTCAATCCAATCGCCGAGTCCCTGGTTGGCAGGATGGTGTCGGGTGAACAGACCGGTGCGATAGGGAAGCTCTCCTATAACTCTGACGTAGGTACGCAGAACCAGCGGATTGGTCCGTTGGGCCACGCGTGCCATCGGATCGGCTGACTGTGGACGGCCGTTGTTGACGACGACTCCGCGCACCGACAACTTGAAGCGTTTCGCCGCCTCTATCGTGAGCAAGGTGTGGTTGAGCGTCCCCAGGTCGGGCCGCGTCACGATCAGAATCGGCAGCCCGAGCCGCTGCGCCAGGTGAGCAACCGTCTCCTTCGATGTCAGCGGCACCAGTAGCCCACCAATCCCCTCGACTACGATAACCTCATGGCGGATCGCCAGCGTCCGAAAAGCGCGTAGAACACCAGCCAGATCCACCGCCCGATGTGTTCGACGTGCGGCCGTGAGCGGCGCCAGTGGCTCACGGTAGCAGATTGGATTAACGAGACGCGCGGGATCTCTCGTGCCGGCATAAGCGGCCAGGAAAATGGCGTCCTCTGAAATCCACCGCTGCCGCCCGCGCCCCTTCATAGGCACACCCCCCGTCGCCACCGGCTTCATCACACCAACGTTAATGCCCCGAGCCTTGCACCAATCCGCCAGGGCACAGGCAACGACGGTCTTCCCGACACCGGTGTCGGTGCCCGTCACGAAGATCCCGCTCATCCTGACAGCGCGTCTTCCAGCGCCTCTCCCAGCGCGTCGATATCGGCATCGGAATGCAGCGACGTCACGCTCAGCCGCAGCCGCGCGGTCCCCGCGGGGACCGTCGGCGGCCGGATCGCCGGCGCCCAGCAACCCCGCTCCCGCAGCCGCCCGGCCACCGCCGACGCCCGGGAGGCCTCCCCGAGCATCACGGGCAGAATGTGGGACGCCTGGGGCGTCGAGAGCCCCGGCAGCGCCGCCAGACGGGCGCGGAGCCGCGTGACCCGCTCCCGCAGAACATCACGCCGATGCGGCTCCTGCGAGAGCACCTTCAGCGCCTGCACGGCCGCCGCCGCGACCGGCACGGCCGGCGCCGTGGAGTAGATGAAGGAGCGGGCGCGGTTGCGCAGGTAGTCGATGAGTACCTCGGGCCCGACGATGAAGCCGCCCTGGCAGCCCAGCGCCTTGCCCAGCGCCCCCATATAGAGGAAGCGCGCATGGGGAACACCGCCGGCTTCCGGTGAACCGCGGCCGGTCCGTCCGGTCACGAAGGATCCGTGGGCGTCGTCCAGATAGATGAGCGCGTCGGTCCGGTCCGCGACGTCCGCGAGCGCGGCCAGCGGTGCGGCGTCTCCGCCCATGCTGAAGACGCCCTCAGTGACCACGAACCGGCGGCCGACGGTGCTCGCGCGCGCGAGGAGCTCCGCCGCGTGCGCCGGGTCGTTATGCCGGAAGACCCGCAGCGTCGCGCCGCTCGAGCGGACGGCGTCAACGAGGCTCGCATGCGCGAGGCGGTCGATGACCACCGTATCGCGGGATGACACGAGCGAACCGAGGGTGCCGAGATTGGCGAGGTAGCCGCTGGAGAAGACGATCGCCGCCTCGGCGCCGAACCACGCCGCCAGCTCGGCTTCAAGCCGCGCGTGCCAGCCGCTTGTGCCGGCCAGCAGCCGCGAGGCCCGCGCCCCGACGCCCCACTCGGACGCGGCCCGCGCGGCCGCCTCGGCGAGAGCGGGATGCGCGGCCAGGCCCAGGTAATCGTTGGAACACCAGCTGACCAGCTCCCGGCCGCCGAGGCGCACGCGCGCGCCGTCGACGCCCTCAAGGACCGCCAGCTCGCGGAGGAGGCCGTCATCTCGAAGCGCCCGCAGCTCCTCGGCGATCTCATGGAGGAACCGTTCGGCCGCTGAAGGAAGGATGGCAACGGAGGGCATCTGCGTCGATTGGCCTCACCGGCTCAAGCGGCCAACCGGCCAACGGGCTAACCGGCTAACCGGCTAACGGACCACCATCGGCAGGAACTCGGTTGAGCCAAACACGCCGTAGAGCCCGCGCGCCTTGAGCCAGACGCCGCGTTTCAGGTAGCCCAGCGCCGGTCCGATGACGTTGGCCGCCATCGTCGTTTCATCGCCGAGGATGAACTTGTGGCTCGAGCGCTTGCCCTCGAAGGTGACGCCGGTGAGCGTCATCGTCGTCGAGACGGGCTTCCTGGGGTGGCGCGTGTCCATGACGCCGCCCACCTCAACGCGCTGCCGGTCGTCCACAACACCCACGCGCTGCAGCAACACGTCATCGGCATGCTCCATCCGCCGCAGCTCCAGGAGGCCGTTCGTCCGCTCCAGCAGCGCCTCGATGTCCGCGTCGCTCATGGCCTTGGCGCGCTCGACGGTGTAGCCGGGCAGATGGGCGATGTCTTCCCGGATGGTCGCCTTGTACGCGTCCCAGTTGGCGATGCCCACGCCCCACCAGATGTCGACCTTCTCAACCTCAATGAAGGACTGGGCGGCGAGCACCGCCGCCGCGGCGAGTAGGCCCGGCGTGGCGCCGCACCCGGTCATGACAACGCTCTGGGCGCGCCGGACCGGCTCGTCGAGGCCGAACATCAGCTCGACCGCGCGGGTCCGTTTGAGGACGTCCACAAAGACGAGCGAGCGCTCCGCGTCGGCGAAACGCCGGATGACGCCGGGAATGAACTCATTGGGCAGATTCGGCAGGGCGACCAGGACGGCGTCGAACGCGTCCCGCATGGCCAGGAGCTCGCCAATCGGATCCTCGCAGTGGCGCGCCTCCACGGCGACCGCCGTGGTGACCCCTCCGCCTTCCCCCTCGCCCCCGGCCGCCTGCGCGCGGTATCCCTGGACCAGGTCGCCGGAGGCTCCGGCGATCGCGCCGCAGTCCAGCCCTTCGCGCGAGGCCGCCAGGCCGCGGCTGTCGCAGATCGCCGTCAATCGCAGCTCACGCTTCATCCCGATGATCCGCGCCGCCGCCTTCCCCAGCCCGCCGGCGCCTAGGACCGCCACCCGCAAGGGAGCTTGATGAAACATCATCAGTTCCTTGGTGTAAGGTTTAACGTGGAACGTTTAACGCACCGGCTCGACGCTCTTACGTTGCACGTGTAACGTTCCACGTTACACGCTCTTACCGCTCGAGCCAGGTCTGTCGGCACGACTGACGTTCCACAAGTCTTGTACCCAACAAAGTTTTCACGGGATGACGCTGCTTCCCTAGAATGAGTTTGTGTAGCACCTCGGTAGCGAGTTCTCCCACCTGGCTCAACGGCTGCCACACGGTCGTCAACGGAACTTTTGCAAAAGCGGCGATCGGGCTATCGTCAAACCCAACTACTGAGAGATCCTCTGGTACCCGCAAGCCCACCTCATGCGCGACTTCAATGGCGGTCACCGCCATCTCGTCGCTCGCGGCAAAGATAGCCGTGGGACGATCCTGGTGAGTAAGGAGCCGCTGGGCGGGCTCACGGGCCGAGGAGCCGGTGTAGTCACCCATCTGCACATAGTGCGGTTTCGTCTCCAACCCGTGGGCTTTCATGGCCTTCAGGTATCCATCCAACCTCTCGATTCCACAAGGAGTGCGGAGGTGTCCGGTAATCGTCGCGATCTCCCGGTGGCCGAGCCCGATCAGATAGTCCACCACACGTCGACTCGCCAGACGGTTATCCACCGCAATACAACTCACCGGCAGCTCCTTGATGTAGTTGATCATGACGACGCAGGGGATGTCTTGATCTAGAATGAAGTCGAGCTGTTCCTCATTCCCATCGATATCCGCGAACAGCACCCCCTCGACTGTCGCAATATCCAGGAACGACCGGCCGTCTGTCACGTGTAGGAGTAAATTGAGTTTTAACCGCTCCACCATCGTCCCGATGCCCTTAATCAACTCCGAGACATGGAACGAGTGGAACATGTCGGCAAAATGCGGAATGACAAGCCCGATGGTGTTGTTCCGTCCTGAGGCAAGCCGCTGGGCACTAGGATTCGGGCGGTACTTCAGCTTCCGGATCGCCTCACGGACGCGCCGGGCGTTCTCCTCCGACACGGTCGAAACCCCGTTGATGACCCGCGACACCGTCGTGGTGGACACCCCCGCGGTCTTGGCGACCTGGACGATGTCGATCTTTCCCATGACTCCTCTAATACTATGAGGCGTTGCTGCGGTTGTGTGTGGGTGCGCGAATGCGTGAACCCCGTACCACGGCCTAACGGCCGTGGCCTCTGGAACGACCCTTCGGGACGACCACGCCATTCCTCCCCGCCCTGACGGGCGGGGCGTCCACCGTGGTACGGGGTGAAACGGGCGACCGGTCAGAGCCCGGCCGCATCGTCCTGACGCGCCAGGGACGCTCCGGAAGGATCGAGGATCTGGGCGGTGACGAAAATCAGCAGGTTGGAGCGCTCCGCGGAATCATTGTCCTTGCGGAACAGGGCGCCGACCACGGGCAGCGATCCGAGCACCGGCACCTTGGTGACCGTCTTCGTCGTCGTGTCCTTCATCAGCCCGCCGAGCATGACCGTCTGCCCGTTCTCCATGACGACACTCGTCTCGAGGTTGCGGGCGGTGAAGCGGGGTAGCGTCACTTCCCCGCCGAAGGAGTCATCCGTCTTCTTCTCGCTGACTTCGGGGTTGAGCGCGAGCGTAATGGTCCGGTGGTCCTGGCCGACGGTGGGCGTCACGTAGAGCAGGATGCCGAGGTCCTTCGTGACAAAATCCTGCGGCACATTGACGAACCGGGTCTCGCGCACACCGCTCACCACATCGCCGAAGTCGCCGTCGCCGTTGAGGTCCTGTCGCACCACCGAGGCCTCGTAGCGCGTCGCGTAGACGAACTCGGTGACGACCTTGATCGTCGCGGTCTGGTTGTTCAGGGTGGTGACGCGGGGGGCCGAGAGCGTCTTGGTCTTTTTATTCTCGGCGAGCGCGTGCAGGACCGCCTGATACTGGGTGCCGCTCAGGATGCCCTGGAGCGTCAGGTTGAGACCGGAGGCCTGGTTCGAGAAGTCGGTGAAGTCGATCTTGGTGCCGCGCTGGAGCGAGGCACCCAGCTTGGAGAACTGCAGGCCGGGGCTCCTCGAATTGTTCCGGTCGCCCTTCTTCGTCAGCGCGGCGTCGCCGGTCAGCTCCGCGTCGATGCCCAATTCCTTCGTGTCGGTGAAGGTCACTTCGATGAACCGCGCTTCGATGAGCACCTGGATGGGCGCCACATCCAGCTGGGACAGCAGCGTCTCGATCTGCTCGAGGTGGTAGGGCGCGTGCGTCACGACGAGGGCCCCCGTCCGCTCGTCGAGCAGCATGGAACTCCCCCCGGCCTGAGGGATGATCTCCGAGAGGATGTCCTTGATGGTCTTCATCTCCCGTATGGCGGGGCCCTGGAGCGCCACGCTCCCGCGCGTCTTCTCCAGCGGCTCGAACGTGGCCACGAGGCCCGGACCCTGATTGAGGAAAAAGATCCGCGTCTCCATCGGCTCCGCCTCGAGCTCCTCGCGCGTCGCCACCCAGATCGTGCGGTCGTCGAAGCGGTAGAGGAGCCCCTGGCCTTTCAGGAGGTAGTCCAGCACATGCCGGAGCGGCATCCCGACGAGATGCCCGGTGACCGGCCGGCCCTGCGCGCGCGCCTGCTCGGAGAGGACGATGTTGACGCCCGCACTCTCCGAAAGGAACTGGACCGCGGAGGCGAAATCCACTTCCTGGAAATCGGCCGTGATCGGCTGGTTGAGCTGCGTGTCCAGGCCGGAGACGGGGACCTCATCCGGCACGCGCTCGACTGCCTGCGCGCGCACCCCGAGCGCAAGGAGCCCGGCGACCGCGAGACCGATGCGCCGTCCGGCGCGGGTCATGTCGTCTGTCCTCTGGGCGCCAGCACGCGCGCGGTGATGAAGATGAGGAGGTTCTTGCGCGTGCTGGATGCCTCTTTCTGCCGGAACAGGTTGCCGACGAGCGGCAGGTCGCCGAGGACCGGCACCTTGGTCACCGTCTCCGAAATCGAGTCCTTCATCAGCCCGCCGAGCATGACCGTCTGCCCGTCCTCGATGAGGATGCTGGTCGTCAGCTGGCTCGAGGTGAACTCCGGCACCGTCACGCCCCCGCCGAGATCCCGGAATTGGCTGAACGAGCTCACCTCGGGCGCCAGCACGAGCGTGACGGTCTTGAGGTCCCGCCCGACGCTGGGGGTCACGTTGAGCAGGATGCCCACGTCCCGCTTCTGGAGGTCCTGCGGGACATTCGCAAACTCCGTCTCGCCCGCGTCGTCGAAGTCGCCGTCGCCGTTGATGTCAAACTGGATGAGCGACACCTCGTAGCGGGTCGGATAGTTGAACTCGTCGACGACGCGGATCGTCGCGGTCTGGTTGTTCAGGGTGGTGACGCGGGGGGCCGAGAGCGTCTTGGTCTTCTTGGACTCTTCCAGCAGGTGGAGGGCGGCTTCGAACTGGGTGCCGGTGAGCACCCCCTGCAGGGTGAGGTTGACCCCTTCGCTCTCGCGCGCGAGCGCTGGGAACTTGAAACCGGCCCCGCTGGCCAGCTGTTGGCCGGCGCCTTCCGTGTCGTTCGCGCCGCCTGTCTTCATCAGCGAGGCGTTGCCGGTCAGCACCGATTCCAGGCCGAGCTGGCTGAGGTCCGTCATCGTCAGCTCGATGAACCGCGCCTCGATGAGCACCTGGATGGGGGTCACGTCCAACTGGCTGAGCAGCCGCTCGATGAGTGCCAAGTTCTCCGCGGTATTCGTCACGACGAGCGAGCCGGTCCGCTGGTCCACAATGAACTTGCTGTCTGCCGGACTGGGGACCGAATCCTGGATGAGTGTGGTGATGGAGTCCATCGCCAGCGCCGGGTTGGGCTGGAGGGCCGCGGTCTCGAGCCCGAAGGGGCTGAGGCCGCTCTTGAGGAAAAAGACCCGCGTCTGCATCGGCTCGCTGGAGAGCTCCTGCGGCGTCGAGACGAGGATGGCATCCGATTCGACGCGGTAGGCGAGTGAGAGGCTCTTCGCCAGGTATTTGATCGCCTGCTCGAGCGGCAGCTGCGTCACCTTCATCGATACGAGCGTGGTTTTCAGGTCGAGCTGCGGCGAGGGGATGATGCTCACGTTCGCGGCGTCGGCGACGAACTGGAGGACGTCGCTGAGCGCGACCGCGCTGAACTCGAAGCTGATGGGCTGTCTGAGCTTCGCCGCCATGGCCGGGCTCGGCCCTCCCGCGGCGCCGGAGCTCAAGGCATCCGGCAGCAGACGCCGCTTCTGCTGCTCCGGCAGGAGCTGGGCCTTGAGCACCTCGTTCAGCATGACCTGCTCGTCGCGGCGGGTCTCGCTCTTGAGACGGTTCCGCTCCTCGGTCAGCTCCGCCCACTGTGCGCGCTCCATGAGCTCATGCGCCTCGCGATGCGCGGGGTCCTGGACGAGGACGGCGGTGAGCAGCTTCTGCGCCGTGGCGTAGCGGCGCTCCTGCAGGGCAACCTTGGCGTATTTGAGCCCCGTTTCCAGCTCGATCCGCTTCTGGAGGAGGAGGTGCTCGAGCTCCGGCACGATCGCCCCTTCCGTCTTGGGCGACTCGACGCTGGCCCGGAGCCGTTCCTCGAAATGCTTGAGCTCGGCGCGCGCGATGAGCCGCTCGCCGGCTTTCACCAGCGGATGGTCGGGCGCCAGCACCGTCATCTGCTGGAGGATCTGGACCGCCTCCTGATAGGAGCCGCGCTGGTAGCGCGAGAGCGCCTGGTTGTAGAGCTCCTTCAGCCGCTGCTCGCGGGCCAGCTGCAGCTGGTGCTGCGCGTTGCGCTCCTGGAGCTCGCGGCGCTTGAGCTTCCCTTCGTTGATCCGCCCGGCCAGCTGCCGGGCCTTCTCGATCTGCTCAGCCCGCGCACGCTCCGACAGCTGCTGCTGGACCTGCTCCTGCTGCTGACGCTGCTGGGCCAGGCGCAGCTTCGCCGCCTCCAGCATCTGCTGGGCGAGCGGGGTGAAGCGGGCGCCTGCGGGCGACTGCGGCTGGGTGGTGGAGGATGACGTGGATGCGCTCGGGGTCTCGGGCGCCGCGGCCTCATTGGAGGAGGCGGCGACGACGCGCATGGAAAGACCGAGGAAGAGGGCGGCAGGCGCCGCGAGCCGCCAGTGGTGGATGCGGGTCATCCCACCACCTGCGCCTGACGGCGGCTTCGTTGGACAGGCCGGCTGGCCGCCGTCGCCGATGGCGACGACGTGCCGTCGAAAGCCATTCGGATGCCGAGAGCCATCGGGGTTTGCCGTTGGCAAACCGACGCAGGTGGTGGGATCATCCCACCACCTGTTGAGCATCCCGCCATGGCGGGACGCGGGTCGCCAGGTCTTGCATGGCCGTTTGTGGGATCATTGGACCACGCTGCGCGCGGCCCCTTCAGCCATCAGCTGTGTGACTGCTGACGAGGACGGGCGGCCCATCGCCGCTTCCTGCACGATCACCTGCTCGAAGAGCACGACCGCTTCCTCGTACCGGCCCGCGTCGAAGGCGGTCTTGGCGCGGCGGAAGAGCTCTTCGAGTCCGGCCGCCTGGATCTCGCGCTCGCGCTGCGTCTTGGTCGCGAGGAGCTGTTCGCGGAGCATAGCAATGCGGTCCAGCTGGGGCGGGTTGATCGCCTGGGCCTGCGCGACCAGGTCGAGCGCTTGATCGAATTCGCCTTTTGCCGCGAGCCGGTCGGCCTTGGCCAGGAGCTCTTCCGCGTTGCGCGAACGGACTTCCTGTTCGCGCTGCTGCCGTTCTTCGATCTTGCGGTGCTGTTCCGACATCTCGCGCGAAAGCTGCAGCGCTTGCTGCCGTTCGCGGGCAATGCGGCGCTGCTCCCGTCTCCGCTCCTCCTCTTCAGCGGCAACCATCAGCCGCTGCTGCATCGGGATGAGCTCGGCCGCCACGGACGCTGGCACGTGGCGGATCGTCCGCCCGAGCCAGGCAAGCGCGTCCGGGTGGATGATGCCCGATCCCGTCTTCAGGAGCGCTGCCTCCAGCTTGGCGATGGCGGCCTGACGCTCCGATTCCAGACGCTCGCGGCTCTTCTCGTTGGTCGCCAGCACACGGACAATGTCCTCGATCCGTGCGCGGACAAGCGCCTGCTGCTGGACGAGCTTGTCACGCCGCTGCTGGATCCGCTCCGCGGCCTGCCGTGCGCGGCTCACTTTGTCGCGTTCCTCGCGCTCGCTCGTGCGAAGCAGTTCCGCCATGGCGGAACGCAGGCGCGCCTCCTTCAACGTCAGGCGGCGTTGGTTCTCCGCCTCCCGCTGTCGGGTCAGCCTCTGCATGAACTCGTTGCGCTGCTCGGTCAGAATCGCGCGGCGTTCGCCCGCCAACTGCGCGCGCCGCGCCTCCAGATCCGCTCGACCCTTCGCGAGCGCCTGCGTGGTGGAGCGCTCGAGCGACTTGGCCAGCTCCGGGTCGGCCTCGAGCCGCGCGAGCCGGTCGAGCAGCTCCTGCGTCTGCGCGTTGATCTCTTCGCTGAGCTGCGAGAGCTCCTGTTCTTTCAACGCCTGCTCATGGTTGAGCGTTTTGCCGACCAGCTCCTCATGGCGCGCTTCGAACTTCTGCAGCTCCCCGTCAAGCTCGCGCTGCGTGTCCTGGGCGATCTGGCTTTGGGCGGCGGCGAGGCTGGCGGCCAGCTTCGTCTCGAGCTCCTTGCGCAACAAGACGAGCCGCTCCTCCATTGAGCGCTTCAGCGCGGTGAGCTGCGCGGCGAGCTGCTGCTGCTCCTGGTCGACGAGCGCGAGCTCACTGTCAGTGGCGGAGCCCTTCGTCCGGAACTCGTCCTCTTCGGTCCGCAGCCGCTTCAGCTCGGTCTGGGTGTCGGCGAGCGACTGGATGACGCCGACGAGACGGTGCAGGAATGGGGCGATGTCGTCAAACTCAGGCGGAACGGAGGGGAGAGCAGCGGTGAGGCGGGAGGAGGTGGCTGGCCCGGCAGCGACGGACGGCAGACGCTCTTCTGCAACGGATGCGACGGCCGACCACGACGCACAGAGGCTCGCCACCGTCAGCCGGAGCATCCACATCTTCAACTGATGCGGCGCTCCCGCTGCTCGTGCGGGCCTTCTACCCTGATGACACGTTCGACCGTCTGTCAACCGAGCACCTCGGTGACCGCCATTTGCGCTTCAAGAACAGTTCGGCCGCCCGGGGCACGCGGCTGGACCGTGACACGCTCCCACGCGCGTCATGGGCCGCTTTTTGAGGCGAGAGGCACTATCAACTCTTGCTGCAATTGTGGGTCCGATAATACCACCTGTTTTTCCGAGATGTCAAGCACTTTGAATCCTGCAACCTCTTGTCCGACTTCGAGAAAATGGGTCTTCTGCGCCGTGGCATCCTCCACAATGGCGCGCTGGCTGCCGCCGACATTGATGCGGCCTTTGTAGACGAATGTCGGCGCCGGCGGCTTACCCGTTCCCCCGCCCAGGCCGCCCGCCTCCGGTCCGCCGGCGGCACCAGCCGGGGAGCGCCGCTGCGGGGAGAACGGGCTGGCGCCCACGACCGCATCGAAGAGCTCCGCGGAAATCGCGGGAGCCGGGCTCGGCTCGGTGGGCAACGGGTACTGCGTCTTGACCTGCTCCCAGGCCTCGATCGCGAGACGGTCCTGGGTGCGCGCCGCGCGGAACACGCTGCGCTGCCACTGCCAGGCGCCGGCGGCGATGACCGCGAGACACACGGCCAGCGCGGGAGCGGAATTCGCGGCACGGTGCTCAGCCATCACTCCGGCTCCCGGCTGCGCGGCGCGCCTGAGCGCCCCGAGTGCAGCGAGGCCGGCGGAGGCGCGGCTCCCTTCCCCTTCTTCGCGCCGGCGGAGGGCTTCTTCGTCTTCGTTGTTGCCGCGTCACGCGTCGGCAGCTCCTCTTCGGCGGCGTCCGACACCGTCGCGCTGAGCGACAGATAGCGGGCGAGGATCAGCTCGATCTCCAGCGCGTCGCCGGCCGGCTGGCCGGTCACGCGCAGGCTGCGCACGTCAATGAGCGGGCGCTTTTGCTCGATGGCGCCGAGGATCTTCATGAGCTGAGGGAGTGAGGCGGTCAGCCGCACTCGCACGGGGAGGCGCATGACGAAGGGTTCTTCCCCTTCCTCTCCGGACACCGGCTGCGGGTCCTCGACCTTCAGCGAGTTGAGCGCGCTGACCTGATGTTCGAAGACGAGCTCCGCCGCCTCCTGCATGAGCGACAGCTGCATGAGAAGGCGCGGCACGGTGTCGGACGGCGGCAGCTCCTTCGGGAAACCGAGCTGTTCCGGCACGCTCACACCGCGCGCCGCCGAGAGCCGCTCGAGCGCGCGCTGCACCTCGTGGAACTGCTCTTGGAAATAGAGCTGGGGGTCGGCTTGGGCCGCGGCATCGGCCGCCGGCGGCGTGGCCACGCTCGTCAGCCACAGCTGGTAGCGCGCCTCCAGCGTCGTCTGCCGGGCGGCGAGATAGTCGGCGACCTCCTGGTTGGGTGGAAGGCTGCCGCTGAGGACGAGCTTCCTGATCGCCGAGCGCTTCGCCGCAATCTGCTGGTCAATGCCCTGGAGGGTCACGCGCCAGGCGAACACACCGGCCAACACCGCGCCGGCGACCATCGCGCCGAGGAGCGGTCCCGCTGGTAGCGGGCGTGCGGGAGTTGATGCCGTCGCCATCACACGAGTCCACCGTCCACGGTCCACGGACCACAGGCCACAGCGGTCATGGTTTCTGTTGCTCTTCCTGCGGTTCTCCCAAGGCAGCAAGGGGCCGCTGGATCTGCACGGAGAAGGCGATGACTTCCTTCCCCATCGCCTCGTCGGTCTTGACGCTCGTCGAGAGCGGCTTGACCGTCGTCATGCCTGCAACGGTTTTGAGCCGGTCGAAGAACTGCGTGACGCCCTGGAACGACGTCGCGCGCCCCTCCAACAGACCGCTCAGCAGGCCGTTCTTCGAACACTCGAGGCTGGTGAGCCACACGGACTCCGGCAGCGTCGCCGCCAGCTGGCCGAGCAGGCGCGTCACGAGCGACGCATCCGAGGCGAGGTGTTCCAGCTGCGCGCAGTACCGCTCGATGCGCTGCTGGCGCTGAAGCCGTGTGCGAATTTCCGGACGCAGCGTCTGGTAGAGCTTCTCCCGTCGCTCAAGCACCTGCAGGAGCTGGGTGCGCCGCGCGCGCGACTCTATCATCCCGCTCAGCCCGAAGCCGAACGCCGCGAGGAGCAAGAGGACCGACACCGCGGCCGCGGTCCGGCTCACCAGCCGTCCCCGCGCCTCGCGCTGGAAACCTGCCAGCAGATTGAGCGCCACCGGCGCCGCATCGAGCGCCTGCAGCGCCAGGCCCACCGCTGTCAGCGCGTGGCCGGCCGCCGGCGGGCGGGCAGTCCCGGTGTCCACGACCCGCGAGAGCTCGAAGGGCTCAAGCGGGAGCGCCGCCGAAGCGGCCGCTTCCCGCAGGCGCGCGATCAGCTCGGAAGTCCCGGCGACCCACACGGGGATTGGGGCGGGCTCGGGCTGTGTGCGCAGCGACTCCCATGACGCGGCGAGCTCTTCCCCCAAGCGCTCGGCGGACTCTCCCGTGACGGGAACCGCCTGCAGCGATGACGGAGTCCGCACCACCCACTCCGCCGACCGTTCGTCGTGGAGCAGCAACAGCGTGGTCCCGTGGAGCCCCACCCCGCCCAGGCGGGGTGGGGCGGAATCCTGAGTCCCTCGACTCGCTTCGCTTGCTCGGAATCCCGAGCGAAGTCGAGAGACGAGCCCACCCCGCCATGGCGGGGTGGTGCGAGTCGAAGGGCCGGCCCCGGGCGCCGGGTCGGACTGGGCCCACTGCGCGTCCCACGCATTGAGCGTCGCGATCGGATTCACGACCACCGCCTTCACGACCAGGCCGGCCTGCCGGCAGCACGCCAGCCGTTCGTCGAGCAGTGAACGGCGCATCGCGGCGACCACTGCGCGAGAAGAACCGCCGGGGCTGGGGGCTCGGGGCTGGGGGAAAGAAGGCTCCAGGCCAAGAACGCTCTTGCCCCGAGCCCAGAGCCCCGAGCCCAGAGCCCTAAGCCCCGAGCGCGCCGGCGATGAGCCGTTGGCGGAGATCCAGCGGTAATGCCACGCCGCGTCTGCGACGTCAAAGGGCAGGAGCTGCTGGAGCTCGAACTGCACCGCGAGCCCGGCGCGCTGGGGGACGGCGACGAGCGGGGTGACGGCCGCCAGAATGGCCGACGTGCTCGGCACGCCTAACACGATGGGGCCGGTCTGGCGAAGGAGGCGCCGGAGCTCTGCGAGAGCGCTCCTCAGCGCGCCGGGGTTGGCCGTATCGCAGGCGACCTCGTGGGTCGCGCGCAGGGCAAGGCGTTGGCCCTCTCGTTCGAGCACTACCGCCCAGAGCCCGGAGGGTCCGAGCTCGATGCCGATGCCTATTGGCATGGCATCAGGATAGCATGAGATGGGAGAACGCGCACGTGGAAACCCTGACCGGATGCAGGACCCAGGACCCAGGACCTGACGGTCCGGGCGCAGACACCCTCCGGAGTCCTGCGTCTGGCATCCTGCGTCTTGTTATTCCAACCGCCACAGCTTGATGTGCGGACCCCTCGGGATGACGAAGACCGACGGCTCAACGCCGACGATCCAGGTCCGCTCGGCCGGCGACGGATCTTCCTCATCCGGCTGGATGCCGGGCGTGCCATCGACGTCCTTCGCGGCCTTCACGCGGAAGTAGTGGTTGCCGAATGCGAGCCCATCGGCGGTCGCGATGGCCGCCGGACTCCATTCGGACCACGGTGCCGCGTCGAACGCGTACGAGAAGACGCAGCCGCCCTCCGGGCACATGACGGCGAACGTCGCCCCTTGGTCGGGCGTAAAGCCGGCCGGCCCGCTCGTGATCACCGTTTCGGGTGAGAGGAGCGCCAGCTCAATGGCATCGGACACGGGCGCCGACGCGTTGCCCGCCCGGTCCACAAACTTCACGAACACCGACTGGATGCCCCGCACCGGGGTGAGCTTCCACAGCTCCCGCAGGGTGACGAACGGCTCCTGGACGTAGCCGGTGAGCTCGTCATTGCTGACGAGGAGATGGGCGAGGCCGGAAATGTCATCGGCGCCCGTCAGGCTCAGTGTGACGAAGGCGCTTGTCGTCATCACCGCGCCGCCGTTGATCGTGATCGTGCCCGTCGGCGGCGCCAGGTCGAGCACCACACTCCACACCACCGGCGTCTGCAGGTTGCCCACGGCGTCGGAGGCGCGCAGCTCAATGCTGTTTGATCCCTCGTGCCAGTTCCCGCCGGCCGCGGTCGCCGTGCCCGTCTGGGCGTCGAACGTGACGGAACCGGCCGTGCCGTTGACCAGCACGGTCACGGTGGCGACGGAGACGCCGCTGTGGGCGTCCGAGATGGTCGCCGTCACGGCGGGTGGGGCGTTGAAGAGTGCGCCGGGCTGCGGCTCGCGCCCGACGACCTGCGGCGGGGTCGTATCCGCCCACACCTCGAGGCTGAGGGGGGTGCCGGCGATGCCGCCCGTGCCGATCGCCTTCACGGAGAAGGTGTGCTTGCCGTCGGCGAGCGTGTTGGGGGTCGCGGTCGCCACGTTGAACGACGTCGCCACCGTATCGGCGATGTCATCCGGGGCGCCATCGATGGCGTAGCTGTACCCTGCGACGTTGTCCGCCGCGATCGGAGGCGCCCAGATGAAGAGCGGGTCCCGGTCCGTCTGCCACTCCGCCGGCGTGATGGTCTGGCCGAACGCATCGGTCTTCGCGTAGAGCACCGTCAGGTCGAGTGCGTTCACGGGCACCACCGTGGACGAGGAATCGCCGCCGAGAAATCCGGGGAAGATGCGGAAGCGAGAACCGCCAAGCCGGTGGCTGGAGAACGCGTCACCGACGGCGGACTGCTGCTTGAACTTTGACGAGCCGGTGAGCCGTCCACCCTGATTGGCCAGGCCCGTCTCGAGCTGATTATCCTGTCCGCTACTCACTGCCGCCTCAACGGGGCGAAGGGCGAAGGGCGAAGGGCGAAGGGTAAACACCAACCCAATGAGACAGGCTCTCACAAACTGGGATAGTCGGCGTGCTCGAAACGCGGCGGCTTCGCCCTTCGCCCTACACCCTACGCCCGCGCCTCTTGGCCCTTCGCCAGCGCTTCTCATCGCTGCACGACGGCGGTGATGCGCTGGGAGGCGCCCGGAGTCCCGTCCGCCGCCGTTTGGCCGAGGCTGAGAATCTGGAAGACGTCGGACCGCGTGGTCAACAGGTGCGCCAGCCGGCGGAACACTTCGAGCTTTTCCTCCTCGTCGCTGCCGAGGACCATCCCGAGGAGGAGGTCGCCGATGCCGCGGCCCTTCTGGCGCTGGTCGCCGTAGGGCCGGCCCGCGATGATGCGGTCCGCCAGGGTCGCGGTCATGCCGGGGAGCGCCAGGAGGACGTCGCGGGGCGCGGTGTTGACGTTCACCGGGCCGATGCGGACCAGGCGGGGGTCGAGCCGGATGTAGTCGAGGTGGCAGATGCCGCTGGGCGAACCACAGGCGACGTCGATGGTCAGGGTATTGGCGGGAGCGCCGTCGACGCCGATCGCGACCTGTCCAACGACAATGCGGCCCTGCGCATCGGCGGAGAGCGCGGGCGACCACTCGGTGAACCTGCCGCTCTCCGACTCCCACCGCACGGAGAGCTGCTCCCCGGACCACCCGTAGAGACTCAGGCGGTAGTGGCCGTCCGGGACGGCGGTCCATCGCCACGTCCCCGCGACCGGCGGCTGGGCGAGGCTGCTGTGCTCATACCAGCCTTCGGTCTTCTCTTGCCAGGCCCCGGTGGGCGCGGTCAGCCGGCCCTCGGCCTCGAGACGCAGCCCCTCGATCGTGAGCCGGTCCGCGATCTTGGCGAGGTCGGTGCTCGAAAACGGCTGCCAGGCGTTGCCGCTTGGCAATCCGGCCAGCTCGCCGACGCTCTGGAGCGGGCGGTTGAGCACGATGACTTCCTGAGCCGGATCGTGCGTGACGACCTCCAGGCCGACGAGCTCCTGCAAGCCGTTATTGTCATTGGGCAGACCCGGGGTGTAGAGTTGGAGCGACGGGTACCACCCCTCGTCCAAGCCATCCAGGTCCTGGTCGACGATCACTGTGGGATCTCCCTTTTCCATGCTCTGAAAGTCGGCCGTGGTCGGCAGCGGAATCGGGTATTCGACTTCGTCCACCGCCGCAACACCCCCGCGCAGCGTCAGCCGGTTCATCCCGCCGCTGACCGTGGTCTTGAGCCAGTCGTCATCGCGGGTGGGGGCGCCGGCCGGAAACTCCAGCTGGACCGCGTTGACGTCCCCGGCAATCCCCCACGCCTGGCGGGCGCTGACGCCGTCGCCCGCAACCGTCTCCTGGCTGTCGTCGAGATCCACCGCCGCCACGAGCAGGCCGTGCGGAGCGATGGTCGCCCCCGCCGGCAGCCGCGCCTGGCGGCCGCCGGTCAGCTCCCCCTCAATGAGCCAGCCGCCGACGTCGACCGCCTCGTCGCTGAGGTTGATGAGCTCGACGTACTCGGCGTCCGGCTGCAGGGAGAGCGTGACGCTCTTCAGATAGTATGTCTGGTCAGCGGCGCTCTTGCCAATAGTGAGGCTGAATTTTCCGTCCGAGCCGACTGAGATGGCCTCCGAGTGGCTCTGCCCGTGGACCAGCAGCTCGCTGTCGGCGCCCACCCTCACGTCGCCCACCGTCTGCCCGGCCTGGGTGCCGAAGACGCGGACGTGGTAGCGTCCGGCCGGCAGATGCGCACTCGCCCACGTCCAGCGCGCCTGGCCGACACCGCTGTTGGAGCAGGCGGACTGGTTGAGCGGACAGCCCCAGTCGGAGCCCTGGGCGTCGAACGCGGCGGCCGACACGTCGGAGCTCTTCGTCGGCTCGACCATCAGCT